>Ga0123342_1002057_pt1 | contig 33759 bp, 25 predicted proteins | sample Turbeawhitnodule_FD_89960 | JGI IMG/M metagenome (GOLD analysis project Ga0123342, IMG submission 89960) | Root nodule microbial communities of legume samples collected from Mexico - Turtle bean Mexico white nodule | ecosystem: Host-associated > Plants > Roots > Nodule | place: Mexico: Nepantla... | reverse complement strand
ATTTACAGCCCATGGCCTTTCCACACGTGGGGAATTGACATTCTGGGGCCCTTCCCGTTAGCAATAAGGCAGATGAAGTACTTGATAGTTGCCATCGAGTACTTCACGAAGTGGATAGAAGCAGAGTCGGTGGCGCAAATCACCGCACACAAGGTACAACACTTTGTTTCGAAAAATATTGTGTGTCATTTCGGCGTACCGAGGCGCCTTGTCTCAGATAACGGTACTCAGTTCGCAAGCCAGCAACTGAGAAAGCTATGCGCAGATGTGGGCATCAAGCAGGTGTTCGCATCTGTCGAGCACCCTCTGTCGAACGGGCAGGTGGAGTCTGCCAACAGAATCCTACTGAGGGGGTTGAAGAGGAGGATCGAGAAGGCCAAAGGAACTTGGGCGGAGGAGGTGCCCAGGATAGTATGGGCTTATCACACCACGCCCCAATCTTCCACCATGGAGACGCCATTCAGCCTTGTATACGGATCGGACGCGATGATCCCGGTAGAGATCCACGAGAGCTCACCACGTTTCCAGAGCTTTGTGGCTGAGGAGTCCAATGAGGAGAGGAGGGTGAACTTAGACCTGTTGGACGAAGCCAGAGAAAAGGCAAGAATCAAGGTTGAGGCTGTGAAGAGAAGGGTAGAGCATCAGTACAACTCCAAGGTGAAGCCGCGGCAGTTCCAAGTGGCTGACTTGGTCATGCGGAAGGCTCATCCATATGAGTTGGAAAACAAGTTGTCTCCCAAGTGGATTGGACCCTTCAGGGTGACCGAGGCTCGAGGGAACAAGTCATACAAGCTTGAGACTCTGGAAGGAGGCCCCATCCCGCGCACTTGGAACGCGGCAAACTTGAAGTTTTATTTCAGTTAAAAAACTCTATGTAGAATACAGTTTAAGGGGACACTTTTTTTCCCTTTCGGGGGTGTTTTAATGAGGTCACCCAAGTAAAAATCAGTTTGAGCATACATTGTCTTAAGTTTTCCTCATTACAATGTAAAGAAACGCTAAAAAGAAGTGACGCGGTTCGGTAAGAAACAAACCCACCACCATGGTGTTTAGACACCTCAGCAGGAGGGACGCGGATATATCCTCTAGGCGTGGACACCAAGCGTGCAAACCGCTTCGGACGTTTAGACACCCCGAAGGGAGTGGCGGGGGGCGCACTCTTCGGGCGTGGACGTCGAGTGCGAAAGGTAAGCATAACCTAGTTAAAATTCAGGCGTCTTGTCCCTGGGCAGGAGTTAATGGATTCCTTCGGGACGCCTCCTCCCTAGGTGAGAACGACTAGCCCTAGTTGCCCTGATGTTTAGACCCCTCGCAAGGAAGTGGCGGGGGGCGCCTCCTTCGAGCGTGGGCATCAGGTAGAAAGGAAGTTCGGAGCAGTGGGGAGCCAGGCGACTTGGTGCAGATACACGCCAGATAGGAGAAGCGCCATCCTTCGGGAAACCTTCAACTTGGGCGTAAACACCAAGTCCTTGGCCACCTTGGTGTTTGGACACACCGGGGACAAAACGACACTGCTTTCAACAGGCCTCTCCTCGGGCGTGGGCACCAAGTACACTGACCGCCTTGGTGTTTTAGACACACCGAGGACGAAACGACACTGCTTCCTAGCAGGCCTCTCCTCGGGCGTGGGCACCAAGTGCGAAGAGATAAGGACTAGTTGCCTTAGTGTTTAGACACACCGGGGATGATACGGCACTGCTCCTAGCAGGCCTCTCCTCGGGCGTGGGCACCAAGCTCAACTTTGTCCCAGTGTCTAGACACACTGAGGACAAAACGACCTTGCTTTCAGCAGGTCTCTCCTCGAGTGTGGGCACCAGTACGAGTGAGTAGGCTTCGGCCAAGATAAGTCCTCCTTCACCTTTGAGCGATGTTGAGGCCAGGGAAGATAAGTCCTCCTTCGCCTTTAAGCGATGTCGAGGCCAGTAACACTTTCAGCAGCAAACGCCTCAGGGCCACGAAGGTTAAGCAAAGATCAAGCTAAGAGTTTCTTGCGAGTTAAGAAAGGAAAGAGATTGGGAGCAAGTGAGAGACATACACTTTGACTTAGCAAGAAAGATAAAAAGGAAGAGTGCGTGCTACCTATTGTCGAGGAAGTAGCAAAGCTAAGCAAAGGAAAGCAAAGATAAATAACATAAACATCTTGAAAGCAGCGAATAAGAGTAAGCAAAGGTAAAGCTTTAAAGTGTACAAAACAAAGAACAGTGTTCAAACTTTACAACGAGAAGGAAAGTCAATCATCTTCAGAAAATTCTATGGGCACGACATTTCCTTCGACAACGTGTTTTGTAGGGCCGTAATTGGAGACGTCCATCTCAGGGTGTTCGCAGACCACCTGAGATAGGGCCTCTTCAAATCCGGTAGCAAAGGCGTTGGTAGCATCGTCGAGGAGCTCCTTCTCGACCTTTTGGGAACGTGCAGCCTGGGAGGCCAGTTCTTTCTCCATGGCTGCCAAGACCTCAGCCTTCTCAGCAAGTTGTTTGGTGAGGTCCGCCTTCATCAGGTCAAAGGCTTCGTTCTTGGCAGCCAGCTCAGCTTTCAGCAGATCAAAAGCTTCATTTTTGGCAGTGAGGTTAGCTTCCACCTTGCCTAAGTTTACCTCTTGAGAGGCGCAGCGTGCCTCAAGGTTGGTCACTTTGGTTTTGGAGGCCTCGGCGACTTTTAGCTCAACTATTTGTTCATGAAGGGACACTACCTTGGCCACAAGTTCAGTATATGTTTGGCCCGCTACATGAAGTCTTTTGTTGGTTGCCTCTTCAGCCTTTTGTGCCACTTTTAGGGCCTCTTTGATAGCGGCTTCTTGATTGAACCAGCGGCGAGCTTGGTCGATCATTTGTTCTTTCAGCAAGGCCAACTCCCTAGCCTTAGCTTCAGTTTCCTTCCGCCAAGAGCTGGCAACTGAAAGGTATTCCCCAAAGGAACGAAGAGCATTCTCCTTCATGGCCTTGCAAGATGGGTCTTCCGGGGGTACCTGTTGGAAGCCCTTCAGTAAGTATTGGATGGCTCGAGAAAGCTCTGGAGCTGGTGCAGGAGTGGGCTCAGGGATGGTTTCAGCTCCTTCCCCCAGCGCCGTGTAGTTAGGAGGTGTGAGGGCACTGGGAGGGTGATCCCTCAGAGGTTCAGCATCTTTATTAGAGGTGGAGTGGGATGTAGCCACTGTGGTAGTCCTCCTCCTCTTGAAGACTGGGCCCTCAGCGGTATCCTCCTTGTCGCTGGAGGGAACGATCACCACCCCTTTTCCTTTGTCAAGGAGGGCTGGTGGAGATGAAGTCCCAACCATGGCCAATGGGATAGCTTCGATTGGAAGTGTGGAGGTGGGAGTTGGAACGGTTTGAGGTGAAGGGGGGTTTGGAGTGGTTTGAGCAGGTGCAGGCATTGACAAGGTTGGGGCAGGGGAGGTTGGAGTTATGGTAGCCAAAGCCTCGGGGGCTGGGGGTCTAGAGACACCAGCCCCACCAGAATTGGCCTTGCCACGGGCGGTCAAGACCTTAGCAAACCTTTTCCGTTTCTCCTTTCCTAGCATCATGTCTACACCAGAAAGAAATAGTTATGGGTCAAGCATGCCATGAAAGCAGTGTGAGAACAGTTTATAAAATGTGCAAAGGAAACGGCATAAACAAAGACAGAGAATTAAAGTTAGTAAAGAAGGGATTACTCCCATACCGATATGTTTGGTCAATGCAGCGGGGTCGTATTCGTGCTTAATCAGTTCAGCGGTGTTGAATACTACCCCTAAGCCAGCCAAGACTTGGCATATCTCGCGATCAGTCGAGTTTAGCTCGTCCAGAGTCTTGGCTTTCTTCAGTTTAGGTTCCTTTACCCAGTACAAGGGGAACCCATCTAGGGAAATGGGGTCAGCTTGGGAGCTGCACACCCTGAAGAATTTCCCTCGGAAGCCCTTGTAAGACTGCTGGTAGAAGGACAAGATTATCCTCCCGGCAATGCCGCTGAAGCTAACCCATAAATTCTTCTCAGGGCTCTTTGCCTAGAAAAAATGGAGGAAGACGTCCACTAGGGGATAGCACCCAAAGTAGCTGAAGAGGATTCCAAAAGCTTTGATGAAAGCCCAACTGTTGGGATATAGCTAGGCTGGAGTCACGTTCACCTCTGTTAGAAGCTCCCTTTCGAAGCTTGTGAAAGGGAGGCGCATTCCGACGCGTTGGAAAACAGTTTGGTAGAAGAAGAAGAATGGTTCCCCACCATTCGAGCGATTGTCTACACATACGGGTTCACCCACGGTGCAGGGACGAACGAAAATATAAGCATCGTGCCTCCTCCCAAAGGCACTACCCTTGCACCCCGGTTCGCTATTCAGATGGTCCCTCCAATCGAAAAAGGAGGTTAGGGTTGAAGTTTCTGCGAGCAACTCGTCAGAGGCCCAAGGGTAAAGTGGTTTGTAGTTTACACTGGGAGGTGGAGGGTTAGCGGTGGTTTTTGTACGCGGAGAAGAAGAAGAGCAAAGGTTTAGCAAACAAAGGTTATGGCGTCAAAGGCGAAAGAAAACCCAGAAAAACCTTACCCACGCGAGAAGTTCAGAGAACAGGGGAACGAGGAGAATGAGAAGGGAAGAGTGAATGCAAGAATGTAAACAGTCCCAGGCAGTAATATCAATATGAAAAATCAAGAGTAAAAGCCATCAACGCAGAAAAACCATACCTTTGGGTGATCGAAGAAGCGAGGGTCTTGGGTTTGAGGAGAGAGATCAGAGAAGGCTTGGTGAAGGAAGATGAAAGAGCAAATGAGAGCGTAGGTGATGGAACAGTGTCTGAAGCACACGTTTTTGAAAGCTATAACGTAAACTTGAGAAGCGCAAACGACGTTAAGTCGTGACCGTGTGATTGGGCCACGTGTTGGAAGATTATCGCATGACTCAAAGTGTCACGTCATGGCGCAGGAACGTCCCATCACTAGAATGCCACGTAGGACGGTAGGGCGAGGCCTTAGTCTTTTCGCTGAAAATGGCGTTGTCAGCTCAAGACTGGGGGACTTGTGTACCGACCCGTCCTCGGGCGTTGACCAAAGTCAACACTTGGTGGGACCCATCAGGGGCACAGTGAGATGAGAAGGGAGACGACCAGGTCTCGGGCGTTGACCGGCCTCGGGTGTTGACTAGGCTCGGACCAAGAAGCATTTACAATTGGGTGGTGTCACCCCCCGATACTCACCGGTAGGAGTGACCGTGGAGGGGGCGGCACAGTAGGAGGCGGTACGGTAGGGGCGTGGAGGCCTCGGGCCTCGGTACCTCAGAAGAGTAACAATAGAAGAGAAAGGTGGCTCCAAAGCCATACTCCTAGTACCAGTAGGGAGAGACCCGACTCGCGAAGTACCTATGCATGAGGCGTGGAGACGCGACAGTACGCGCCACCTTTGGAGAACCACTAGGACAGATACTACCCAGGAGAGGGCCACGTCCCAGGGGGTAATATGCATGCATGGTACGTGAGAAGAGCAGAAATACTCCGAGGGCAAGTGACTAGAGGCTGGGGTGCATGAGTTGGCACCCAGGTAGTCACCCCCTGCGCCAGATGCACTTCGAGGAAGGGAGACTTACACGCTGGGATTTTCTTAAGTTGGGTTACAACGTCGTAAGGCCTCCCACACAGAGTTGCTCTTAAGTTAGAAAGAGACATGTGGCAGAAGCACTGACGAGGTATAAAAGCTCTCGTTGTCAGGAGTTTAAGGTGCGTTCAATTCATTTGACGCTTACACACTATACGCACGAGTGATTTGAGAACGAGAGAGAAATCAGTTAGAATTCAGTTACGCACCTTCTGAACATTGTAGTTGCGGTGTTCCGATACGAAGGTGCACGGTGTTTTCTGCCATTACTGACTTGAGCGTCAGAGTGCAAACGGTCGCGAGGCCGCCCTTTGTGCTCTGTGTTTTAGGTATTCACGGGGACGAAGGGTGAAGGTTTGGAACGAGGAAGAATGAGTCCTTGATACGCAGGTCTTAGTTACGCACGAAGGTCAATTTGGTCAACCGGCAGGAACAAGAATGCTTTTTTTTTAATTATGGATTTCTTAATCCATAATCCATATTTTTGTTATGGAATGGTGGATTTGGAATGCTTTTTTTGAATGATGGAGTTTTGAATGTGAAATGCATATTTTGAATTACGGATTGGTGGATCTGAAATTTTACTGGAAGTGTCAATCCAAAATTTTTCTGAATTCCATAATCCAGAATGCAAAAAAATAAATACAGTTCAAATGCATTTTAGGGTTTTTAAAAAATAATAAGGACAATTTGGTTTTTGCATAATATTGTGGGGTGCAGGAAGAAAAATGTAGGGGTGCAGGAAGAAACTGCCAAAATGTTGTTATCCGGAATCTTTCAAATCAATTAAATTGGGATAACTGAAAATGAACCCTAAAAACTCCAAACGCTGTTTTTGAGTCCAATTTCTCCTTCCTTTTGCACTGTCGAATTCCATCAGAGTTGCGATCCATGACGACACCGCCGTCTTCCTCCTCAGCTTCGGAATCGCAGTTTTCCTATTCAAACCCTTCCTATTTCCCCGTCCCCTTTCATCTGCAGCAACCAGCAACTACTCACTACGCTGCACCCTACGTCGCCGCCCCTTCCGTGCAAATCCCCGCTCCTCCCGTCGTGGGTCCGGTTGCGCCGGCACCAGTTCCCGCTGTATACTCCGCCGTGCCTCAATACCAGGTCAGTCGTGTTCTTCCTTCTTAGAATAAGAAGAGGAGGAAAAATGTGGCGTAAATTGATTTAATTTATTGGATGAATAACGTGATTGAATTTTATGTGATTGACCAGGCGCAGCAGCTATTTGAGAGGGATGCTCAAATAATAACGCCGGAGGCTCTTGAGAATGTTAAGGCAGCAATTGCGAGCAGCGATGTGGAACACAAAACCGATGCCAAAAGGAAAGCAGTTCCTCGCAAAGCTGCTGGCCAATCATGGGAGGATCCTATCCTCGCTGAGTGGCCAGAAGGTATAATGATGGTGATGGTTATGACTATTATGTAGTCATTACTATATCGTAAATTTAATTTTATGTATATTGAAGTTAGATAAGAAATCACGAACTATTTTTATTTTTTTTATGATTAGATGACTATCGGCTCTTCTGTGGTGATCTTGGTAATGAAGTGAATGATGATGTTCTTTCAAAAGCTTTTTCCCGATTTCCTTCCTTTAACATGGCACGAGTAAGAAGATTTCCCATCTAACTCGAATTCTCTTTATGTTTAGCCATGATTGTCGTGCTAGTGTGAGCATTTTTTATTTCCTGTTCAGATTTTTGTTTGAAGGGGTGGAGTTGTTAATGATTTGTGTATCTTAAGGTAGGTCTTATTTTATACTTCACATTTGATTAGACATTTTTTAATGATAAAATTGATGTGTTATTTTGTCATCTCAGGTTTCCTCTTGTTGTTGCTCGTTATTCACAATTCAAGGGCCATTGAAATTATATACTGGTGACCTAATGAACCTGAATTTTAACAATCGATTCATTTTAAAATTAGCGTTGTGATTATTATTTTGTAGTGTTGTGAGATCTTGATATCAGAAATAGATGGAGTCAGGTGTCCTTTGAGTATTTTGAAATTTGTTAGATCTGGCATCAGGTTGATTCGCAGATGATTGTTTTTCCTAGCGGGTTTTGCTCTGTTTAACCTACATAGCATTCTAACTATTCAGAATTATTTCGACCATTGTATTTTTTGGGTAATGTTACTAGTATGCAATTGTTTCAACAATATACGAAGTTAAGTTTAGGTGTGGATGAAAATAATGGACCATTAAAAGGACTTTGAAATTTGCCTGGGAAAGTTCCTATCCTTGACGGAGGCTATCTAAAACTATACTACTATTATTAGCAATAATAAGGGTGAAAATTCTGTTATTTTTTATTAGGATTTGATCAATAAATACAGAGAAGGAAACCCTAGTGCTGAGGGTAGCCCTGCAGGTGGCATGATCCACAAGCTACCAGAAGCTTCTAATTACTGAAAGATAAAACAGGGTAAAATAATCAGCACTTGGAATCATTGACTAATGGTTGAAATACTTGAGCCAAATGGGCTGGCAATGGCATAACTGGCATTTGGGTCTGTTAGTAGTTGTAAATGGGCTTCTTGGGTCAATGGCCTATCAGAGAGCAGCTGAGAGTTGTTGTTTTTGCGTGTCGGCAGGAAACATTGGTGTATTTTTATATCAGTTGGAATGAGAAAATTGGTAAAATAATGTTAGTGAAAATATGAACTGTAAAATTAGTAATAGTTGTGTCTATTAGTTATCAACTAATTATTCATTCTCTATGAACTAGGTTTTTTGTGCATAATGAATAATGTGAATAATATATTAAGTTGGTGGAAATTGGAAGTTAAATCAGCATTTTTGCATGCATATTATGTTGATGGAAATATGAGGGCATGCTATTTAATGGTGGAGACATTTAGTTCCATCTAAAGAACGTAAGGTTTATTATAGTCATCTGTTTGTAATTTGTAATTGCCTTCTTTTCCTTGTCTGTAAGCAAACTAAACAATAATTTACAAATTTGTGGTGCATTGTAATGCGGGGTGATTAAGGTATTTTTTTTATCTTGTTTAGGTTGTCAGAGATAAGCGTACTGGTAAAACAAAAGGTTATGGATTTGTGAGCTTTGCCAATCCTTCTGACCTTGCTGCTGCTCTTAAAGAAATGAATGGTTAGTAAGTTAAGATGGGCCTCTCTTTAAGCATTACTCTGTAATGTCTAAGTATATATTGACTCTTCTCTTTAATATGTTACTTTGCCGACTAGTGCTTTGATTCGGTATAAATATTTAAGTGGAGATAAAATGATAGCTTGACAATCCAAAACTTCATGATGGATTATTTTTTCTTTTACTATTGAATTTATTTAGGGCTTATCCCAAGTCACTAAATCCGTTCAACATAAAGAGACAATACTTTAGCAAATGCAATGAAATGTGTATTTTGACTTTGATGTCTCCATTTCAGGTAAATATGTTGGAAATCGACCAATAAAACTACGCAAGAGTAACTGGAAGGAGAGGACTGATTATGAAGCACTGGAGAAACAGAAGGTTGCAATTTTCTTTGTCAATGATTTGAAATTGTTCCGTTAATGTATCCTCCTATATGTCCAACTTCATTCTTTTATTGTTTACATGACAGAATCACATTCAAAAGAAACCAAAATTGTCCAGGAAAGGTGTGCTGCACAAGTAAAAAGGGCCAGAATTTGTGTAAATCAGGTTACCTACTTGGCTAAGTAAAACGGTGTTTACAAAAGGCTACTTCTCTTTTCATATGAAATTTAGCCGACTTAAGGGCCTCCCTCCCCTTCAGATATTTATTTCCAAGGAACTGCTTGCTGTACCTTATTTCTGATGTTTATATTTCAGGATTATACAGTAGGACGAGGAAGTAAAACTCAGAAAATGTATTGAATTTGACTTCTGCGTATTTTAATTAATGAAAAATCTTAGATTGAGTACTCAAGTTGGTGCTTTGGGGTGATATGTTTTTACATGAAATAAGCCATGGAAAAATGGATTGACAAGTCAGGCTAAACTTTTAAATGTCTGTCTATACAAAAATTAGTGCCAAGTACCTAACAAAACACTGGTTACAATTTTTTTTTAAGAAATTTGTTTAACGCACGCTCTTTGGTTAAGAAGTTAAAAACAGATTTTCATTGAAAATTATGAACATTAATAACTAGAGGAAGGTATATTTTTAGGTCCCATGAAAAATTTACTTTTAACTTAAGTAATGTCTATATTTACCATTTTTTTTAAAGAGGACAAATCTTTTTAAGTAAAATCTTGTTTGACCTAATTTATTTTCAAATTTTTCCAATCAGTGTTTCGATTATTTCTAGAAGTGAAAACACATGTTTGTCTATTTTTTATAATAATAAAAAATATAAAAAAATTGATCGTTATTATTAAAATTAAAAATATTATTAAACTTATAAAATGTATATTCATAAAAATAATCATAAAATAATTAATTTTTATAATTGTATTATAAGTAGTCTTTTACTATTATACATCGTTAATTAAGCTTAGATTAATTACAGAACTTAAAAAGTAAAATAATAAAATAAGTTATGTTAATAGAGATAAAATCGATAATACCGATAAATTATGTGTGAAATGATACGTAATAATAATTAAGCTACATATGATACATCCAGCATTTAAATTCAAATGGAGGTACAAATGATAGTCAAATTAAACCAAATAATGAAATTACATTTGTCAAGTGAGTAATGATAAACATAGTCCCTTTATAAGTTTAACCTTGAATTGCGGTATAAATAGAAATTTGTCACTATAAGTTTTATCTTGAATAAAGGTGCATATAACATTTTTGACATTTCACAAAACTACCAACGCATAACCTTACGGATTTTCTTTAACAAAATTCCAACATAGCATGAACCTATAATTTATTGTTAAATATTACATATTATTCTTATTGGTTGACTTGCTCGTCGGTTGACTTTGATGACAAGCTTTAACTCTGTCTATTTTTTTACGAACCCGTCTTATCTTTTGGTGTTCTGGAATGTAGTTTCGTTGAAACATAGGGGTCCTACCTGTTGATTGCACTCTGATGATTAAGTCAGTACAGAGCTTATAAGATATAAGAAGTAGTAAGTTTCAGTCTTAGAAACATTAAACCTTAACCTGAGATCTCATGTCCCTTTTATAGTTTACCTCTTGTAAATCTATCACGAGAATATAATCTCAACTGAAAGCATACTCAACAGGAAAATATTTTGCTCAATGGCACACCCTCATGGTGTTGCAACAACACAAAATCTTTTCTTCATGGAGTGCATAAAATAATAACAGAATTACTACCAGGGTACCAACTCATGTACCAGCATCAGGGGTTCAATTTGTTCACGTAGCCACCCTTAACGTGGCACTACGCTATCTTTTGAATGCATGCAACCTAACATCTATGTGCCCTAGCACACATGGGCTTAGGTTTAAAGGAAAACATTTACTTAAACTAGACCTCATGTGCACTAAGCACACCCCTAGGTCCAAACCCCTCGCTAGCATTCTAGGACTTATGCACGAAGGGTTATATAAGAAAGGGACTACACATACATTTGGGGCCTAATCACCTGGCCCACCAACTTGGCCCACGAGTCGAACTGACCTACCTATGACAAGTGCTGAGGTTCGACCAAGCGCTGAACTCTAAACGCTCTGATCCAGTTCACATATAAATCATATTTTTTTTTCAATTTGATAATTTATTTAAAGAAGTGTTAGTGTACATCATTATTAATAACATTTTAAAGCGCTTGCATTTCAAAGGTAAAATATATTTTACTAAATAAATTTATTAATACCATATTTATATAAATATAATAATTGATCTTTAATTTATACCATTAAATATTACTCTCAATAAATTGTATTTTCACAAATAAGTTGAGGAGGATAAATCACTTACAATCTAACAAATGAAATGAGACTACTACTTCTCAAAAAAGATTAAACGAGTACTTTTAGTACATTAACTTTTATGTGTCATGGATCTTAATGATATTTCATTAAGAAAATGAAAGTATCGACCTCATTAAACAATGGGTTATGTAATGGTGTTTAATCATGTAATTTTCTTAATTTAATATTTGGAGTTTTGGACCTAAATTCTAGATTTAAAAAATGAAAATAATTTAAGATAGTTTGAGAAATGAATCATGAGATCTAACAGCAAAATAGAATATCAGAGATATCACATTTTATTATTTTGTAAAATATAAAAAAACATTTAAATTGTTTATATATATATATATATTCTTAATGAATTATTTAATAATTACTATTTACTTTGAATCGTAATTTCATTGAAAATGAAAATATATAATAAATCACATAGTAATTAACTATCATTTTAAAAAATAATTGTATTTCTTTAAAGTATATTATTTTTATAACCAAATAAACGTTGGTAGAAGTATTATATTTAAGAAATCTGACTGATTTTCTTAATAAATTCTATCTGATATTGTATATTTTCATTCACAGAAGTGAAATATTAAAGCCAAGTTGATAGAAATAAAGATTTAAAATAATACAAATTCCGCGGCTTGGGGTGTTGCAGGGGTAGGCTTGTTGTGGGTTTTAGATATAAAAAGTCGTAAACCCCAACTACTTCGTTTTCTCCATTGCCGCCACAGCTATCGACCCTCCGAAGCTGCTGCATTTCTCGACGGTTCTTCCTCACGCCTTTGCTTCTACTGCTCACTGTCACTTCTACTGGTGAGTCTGGTCGCAATTTTTGTACTTTTAGATAACATTCAAGGACAAACTTTCAACCATAATTTCAATTTCTATTCTCTACAATTGTTTTACGCCAACTATGGCCCCTTTAGAATCTCTAACCACTGATTCTTGTTATTACTCTAATCAAAATTCTCCTTCTTCAATCTCTCTCCTCTAGATAATGTTACGTTATCTTATCCTTTCCCTGCCCAACACCTAAATATCTATATTTTTTTTGCTCTCTAATGTACGGAGAAGCAGTGCAGCTTTCGATATTTCATCTTTACAGCTGTTTTAATCTATACTATTGTAGGATGCTAGCAAATGATGTTATTATATTGTTACAAGATTATTGTGATGGTTATTGGAATTTCCGTTATGTTATTTCCGTCTCTCATTAGTGGTGCTGTGTGCTTCTTCTTTTGTTTTTCGTATGTGTTTATTGTAACAAAGATACATCTTATTGTTTTGAACTTTTACAGCTGAGTCCCAACTTTATAGGGAAAAGAGGGTTGGTGAATGAGAAGTGCGCCGGCCGTTTATAGCTTGAGACTGTCCAATCAATATACTTGACTGAACAACTACAATGGGACATATAGCTACTCTGCAAAACAATGTTTTCAGCTCCCATTCTTTGAATGGTCTGCTTGGTTGCAACAAAGAAGAGAGCTGTATTTTATGTGCTAGTTCTGCTTTGGTTCACAGTTCAAGGAAAAAACCGCCTACCCTACACCGAATTTATTTTGGTGATTACTTTTGTTCAACTAAATATTCTTTTCCTTGGAAAGGATTGCGGTGTAGAAGTTTTCAGGGAAGTGTTTTAATTGATAGAGTTATTGAAGCTGACCATGAAGGTCGTGGCTCTGAAAGTGATTTTGTTGGTGTAAGGAGAAATTCCAGGGAACTAATGGATTCAAACAATTCTAGAAACTCTCCGAGTCTGTCACCAGAGGCACCATTTGTTGAAAACGATGAAACCACCAACAATAAAATTCTTCAGAGGCTCTGCAGTCTAGGAAAGTTAACAGTTGCGGCAAGGTTGATTGATGTCATGACACGGAAAAGTCAAATACCGCATTTCCTTTCTTGCACGAATTTGATCCGAGGTTTTATTAGAAAAGGTATTATAGGTGAAGCTTGCAAAATAATGAACAAAATGGTCATGTCTGGTGGAATTCCTGACACAATTACATACAACATAGTTATTGGTGGCCTGTGTAAAAAAGGTCATTTAAGATCTGCCCTTGATCTGGTAGAAGATATGAGCCTGAGTGGTTGCTCCCCAGATGCAGTTACTTATAATACAATAATTCGCTGCCTATTTGATATGGGGGATTATCATCAGGCAATTAGTTTTTGGAGAGACCAATTGAGAAAAGGCTGCCCTCCTTATCTGATTACCTATACCGTGCTTATTGAGCTGGTTTGCAAATATTGTGGGGCTGCTCAAGCCCTAGAACTACTGGAAGATATGGTAATGGAAGGCTGTTATCCTGATATTGTTACATATAACTCTCTTGTAAATTTGACTTCTAAACAAGGGAAATACAAGGATACGGATTTGGTTATCTCAAATCTTCTATCCCATGGAATGCAGCCCAATGTTGTGACATACAATACCCTTATCCACTCTCTTATTAACCATCAATATTGGGATGAAGTTGATGATGTTGTGAGGATTATGAATGAGACCTCCCATCCTCCTACACAGGTTACGTACAATATTCTTCTAAATGGCTTTTGTAAATCTGGACTTTTGGACCGTGCCTTAAGCCTCTACAGCACAATGGTTATTAAGAACTGTTCGCCAGATATTATAACATACAATACTCTTCTAAGTGGTCTATGTAAGGAGGGGTTTGTAGAGGAGGGCATCCAGTTACTTAACCTATTGGCAGGTACTAACTATTCTCCTGGGTTAGTCACCTATAATATTTTAATTGATGGGCTGGCTAGATTGGGTTTCATGGAGTCAGCAAAAAAATTGTATGATGAAATGGTGGAAAAGGGAATAATTCCTGATGAAATTACTCACACTAGTTTGACTTGGGGGTTATGCGGGGCTGATCAATTTGAGGAAGCTACAGAGCTGCTAAAGAAGATGTGTAAGAAAGAACAAAGGATTAAAAGTACTGCGTATAAATGTGTAATCCTTGGATTATGCAGAAAAAAGAAGGTTGATATTGCAATTCAAGTTCTAGATTTGATGGTGAAAAGTCAATACAATCCAGATAAGAGGATATATTCTGCTTTAATCAAATCTGTTGCTGATGGGGGTATGCAAAGAGAGGCTAATGATTTGCATCAGACGTTGATCAAATGGAATATTCTGAAAGAAGAAATCATGTTGAATTAATTGGAGTTTGTGTGTAAAGATAGGCAAAATTTCATGCTTATGACCATGTACAGATTATACGTTCTCTCAGGTAATTCTTTTGATCCCCTTTGCTTGTGGTTGTGGGGCTTTGATCGTGCCTATTAGGATTAGTGTCACACTCCCTAAGTTCTCTCTATTTATATTTCTCTCTAATCACGGTAGAGACTAGAGTGAGATAAGGGTGTTACACACCCTAAGTTCTCTCTATTTCTATTTCTCCCTATTCGTGGTAGAGGCTATAGCGAGATAAAGAATTTGGGGAACAAATCTTCCCCTGAACAAAAGAGGATCCAAATCCTTCATTCTGAGATCTGTTAATAATTGTTAATAATTGGTTGAATGTAATGATGGCTAACTCCATAAGTTTTTTGTTTCTAGATTGTGCTGTTTTTTTTTTCCAAATTTTGATGCAGCTAATTTTGTAATTGTTGTAACAAATACGTGTTACAATGTCATTGCCTTAGTTCCTTTTTTCTGTTAATTTACAACTTGCCTCTTTCTTTCATGTCTATAATGACAATTTGCAACCACCCTTGGTGCTATTATATTTACTAAATTAAGCACAACTTACTACCATTAATCTTGAGCTAAAATTACATTGTATGTTGTTGACATTAATAAAATGAAATGTCCGTGTTATATAGGTCATAAGGCTACTAGAGAATTGAGTTTCTTGTAATATGTTTATGTTTGGATATCTACTGGTAAATGAAATGGAAATAGAATAGACTAAGATGGGGTAAACTTACTATTCTATTATTTGGATTTTTTTATGATGAAATGTAAAAAAAGATGACAAATTCCATATTATACTCTCAAATTAGATGGTGAAAAAGAGGGGTGTTTGTATCTTATGGAAGGGATTGCGTTCCATCTGATTTCACTGTACACTATCCATATAATGGAGTCTAATATAATTCCATTCCATTATTTTTTGTTAATTCTAGCATATCCTTGAATTTTAATTTCATTCTCTGCTGTTAGCTTAGCTTTTGATATCAGAACTTTAGATCAAGTTGGAAGGCATTTTACTAGATTTTTATTTAGTAAACCTCTGTTCTTGTACTTGAGACTGTAAACATCAGTGAATTAGTCTTTACTTAATTTTCACCTTAATGTCACTGAAAAAAGGTAGTGGAATAGGACTTCAAATAAATGAACGAGACTTTGTTACATTTGCGAATTCAAGGATTTGTAGTTAAACTTGAAAAACAGGGATTAAAGTGAAAAACGCATACAATCTCAAGACCAAAACAGAGATTTACTAAACTTTTATTCTCCATAGTCTTACCTTGTTATTCAGTTATGTAGTTTTTTCCGGTGCTAGTCTTATGTGATGAATCATGGTTGCTCCCTAAAACTGGAAGTAACATGTGTGCCTAAGAGTCGCTAATTTTTACTGTGGGTATTTGCCAATGTAGGAAAGCATGCTGGGAAGTTTTGACGAATAGTTTCGTGGGGCTGCAAGATCCGACAGTATTGGCTAGTACTGTCCTCAGCATGAACTAGAATTTCGGTAGTTGAAGTTGACATGAACATGTGCTCGTGTTAAGTTATTTTTAAAGTAAATCTAATCTTCAAGTTTGTAGATTTTAGATAACTCGATTGTTGAACAATAAGTTTTATCCATGTGTTAAGTTTGGTAGTTTTAAGTTCGTTCCATTGGCTTGTATAATACAATTTAAGAGCATTTTTTAGTTTTTATCATGCAATTTTAGGGATTAAAGTTTGTCATTATTGCACACATCCATGCGATCTTGCGAGTTATTTTAGGTTAATCATATATTTTTTAAGTTAATCATATAACTTAGCCCTTGAACTTGTTTGGAATTTTCATTTTAATTAGGACTAAATTATATATTTTATTTTTTGGTCTCAAGATTTTTGTTCAATTGCCCAAAGGTTGTGAGAAAAACATCAATCGTGATATGCAAAATAAATGTTCAGTAAAGGTCTTATGATACTATTTCCTTTTATAGGAATCGAGCTTAGAATCCTGTTAGATATATAAAGAGCAAGGGAAAGAGTGCAAAAGTGGCATTTGTCATAAAAAAATTAATGCATTCTATATTTTTGGTGTCTTTAGTGCTCAACTTTTAGTAATTAGAGTGCATTATTATCAACTCAGCAATAATAATATGGATTTGATTTTGGTTGGCCAAGCACATTCCTTTTTTGCATTGATTTGTAGGATGTATAACATTTTTCCTTTTAATTTAAAGAACTACTTAGTTATCCTAAAGTATATTAAAATCGTCTTAACGTACACTTTGCATGATATTAGGTCTTCTAGTAGTGAGATAGAATTAATAATCTATCATACCTCTTTATTTGACTTTATCTACTCATTTTCCCTTTTCATTAATATTAAGATAGCATGTAGTAATCATGGGTGTTGTTGATTTATCTTCATAACATACACTTTGCATGATATTAGGTCTTCTATTGGTAAGGTAAAGTAAATAATCTATCGTACCTCTTTATTGACTTGATCTACTCATTTCCCATTTCATTTTCATTAACATTAAGATAGCCTCTTGTAATAATCATTCTTGAAGTCCAAGAAAGAAGGTTACTACTACTTATACTTTTGTTGGACAACTTTTCTTATCGTAAATTGGTTGACAATTATGAACATCTCAAACTCCTACATTAACATTTGCAAATTCTTGCCAAATGTATCTATTAGGTGATCCAAAAACAATATCATTTATAAAAGTTTTAACTAATAGTATGTAATCATTAATAGAGTAGAATTTTTGAAATCTCTCAAGTAAGAAGTTACCTATTCTTCATATCATGATCGTTGTCAAGTAACAAGTTATTTATAAAACTTCATTACATTATTTTATTTACTGCATAAATCATATCATATAGGTTGGCAATTGCTAATTGTTACTTTTAAGGAATTAAAAAGGGTTTTTGAATGATAAAGAAATATGTTCTCTAGTGATTTTTTAATAATTCCTGGATAATTTTAAAAAACCTTTTTTTTTCTTTTTGATTTGCTAATCATTGTTATCAAGATCTAATGTGTTCACGAAAGGATACTTGCAGAAGCTATAGATTTTGACAGATTTCAATTCTCTGCACAAGTCATGAAAACAATGAGGCAAAAATTAGGCACTTTAAACAACAGAGACTTGGTAAATTAGCAAATTAGCAGATGACACATTAAAATGATTTGAACAAACTCTCAATTAGAAGACCCAAATAAATCAGCTTTGTGCCCTAGAATTTAGTGTAATCTGATAAAGCGAGCTCCTTGTATTTGCACACATCAGGCACGGAAAAGGCTTTGTTTGTTTAAACGTCTGAATAAATCTTGAGAAATAGCCTTCATACTAGAAAGGGATTTTGCCAGCTCCACAGCATCACTTGGCCATCCAGCATAGCTAATCCCTTCGACCAACAACGTGTAAGTTGTTTGATTTGGCTGGCATCCATTGTCAACCATAACAGCTAGCACCTCAATGGCATCCACTATTCTGTGTGCTTTGCACAATCCAAGAAGAACAATGTTGTAACTAATAACAGTAGGTTGCCACTCGCTCCTTTCCATGTCCACCAACAACCCAATGGCCTCATCCACCATCCCATCTCTGCACAAACAAGATATGAGTGAATTATAAGTGATCCTATCAGGATCAAGACCGTTGTTCAGCATCTCCAAAACCATCCTCAATGCTCTAATTTTGTCCCCACTACTCCACAGTGCTCCCAACATTGTGTTATATGAACTCACATTTGGAGGACAGCCCACTTCATCAAGCTTCTTAAAGATGCTCAAAGCCTCATCACCTCTTCCCTTCTTACACAGAGACCCCATGATGGTGTTGTAGTTGATAATGTCAGGCAACCATCCAGCAGATACCATATCATCCACAAACCCTATAGCCAAATCCACTTTCCCCTCTTTGCAGAACGCAGAAATCAACGGATCATAGCAGTAAGCATCAGGGCTCAACCCCTTCTCCTTCATAACCTTCAACAAATCTACAGCCTCCCCAGTTTTGCCATCACGGCAAAGCGAATTAATCAAAACGCTGTAAGTCACAACGTTCGGCTCACAACCCTTCACCATCATATCAGACATCAACCTCTCCCCGGTTTTCCATCTTCCCTCATTCAAAAGACCCTTCAAAACCAAGTTGTAGAGGTTCAAACTCGGGGTGGTGCTCAAATTACAAACAAACTCAAACGCTCGATCCACCAATCCTCGTTTGCACATACCCCTCACAATCACATTGTAAGTGTACATGTCCGGTTGAAGTCCTCTTGACACCATCTCATCAAGAAGCTTCATTGCCTTGTCAATGACACCGTGTATGATAGTCGCTTCTATCAAGATAGTGTAAGTGATCACAGTGGGGTTGCAGTTATCTTTCATCAACTGATCCATAACCTTCATAGCCAAATCAAGCTTTCCCCTTGCACAGAGGCTCCCAATGAGAATGTTGTAGGTGACAACATCAGGGGAGAATCCTCTATTCTTCATTCTTAGAAGCACCCCATTTGCAGCATCAAATCTATCGCTCCTGCAGAACCCACTAATCACTGCATTGTAAGCAAAAGCATCAGGGTCACCATGCTGTTCCAGAATCTCCATGACTTGCACCGCTTTCTCTGTTTTCTTGGAAGTGAACAAGCCCTTGATGAGCTTGGTGCAAAGAATGACGTCGGGTTTGTAACCCCTCTTCACCATTTGCTCCAGAAAATAGAGGGCTTCGGTGTATTTGCCCGTTCTGCACAACCTGTTGAGGGCTCTCATGTGATGGGTGTCTCGAAAGTCGTAATGTCGGGGCCTTGTGTCTGAAGAACTAACCCTGCCGTTTCCCTTATTGTAGTTGTTCTTTCGCTTGCTGGGGTTGTCTTCATTTAGAACCGGGATTCTGCATGTGATGACAGTGTTGGGTTTTGGATGCCACGCCCCCTTCGAGTTTGTTCGAAGTGAGAGGGTATGCGACAGGAATTCGGTTGAAACTGTTGTCATTGACGAGGCCGTGGGTTGAAGTTGCTGGTTTCTCTGCTCATCGACAAATGGGTACCCAGACAGAATCACAGGGGAAGGAAGTTGCAGAGGAAAATTTAGGGGTTGGTTTGTGGATAAGGGATTGAAAGAATGAGGAGATCCAACACCAAGGAAATGGATTGGAGACCGCAATTATTATTTTATGTTTCATTAAATTTGTTTTATCCTATCTTTTTTAGTTTATGGAAGAGACCAGAGGCACCCGAAAATACTCAAGGTAACTTTAATAATACAAAATTACTGAATTAGCATGTCTTCAGCCTACATTATGTTTACAACTTACACATTTATATGACCATATAATTATACAATTTTTTTTTTCAACTTTAACTATTTCTTCATATATAAAATACATAGTTACTCATTTTTCTCAACTTTTAGAAATTTAGTAAATTATCTATATAATTATATTTTGTGAGTATCGTCTTTTTATTTGATAATTTTAGTTTTTAATAAATATTTTGTTGCTCTCTACTTAAAATAACATAAATATATATTTTTATTTTTTAAATCATTCTTTTAATTTTTTTTTTTTTGTAAAATTACATTATTTAAATTAAAAAAAATGTAATACACAGGTACGAAATGTTATGTGTTTCTGTTAGTTATAAATAAATACTATACATCACCAGTGAAAATAGGTTTGAGTATTCACAATTTTATTGTATTAGAATATATATAATTTTCTTATTTTTACAATTTTATGAGTATTAATTAAAAAATAATATATATATATATATATATACATTTTTATCATTTTATAATTTTTTATAGTTTTTTATTATTTTTTTGGATAATTAATTAAAATATCAATACAATTTAATATGTATATATATAATTTTGTAAAAAATAGTATTAAAAATTTATATGGTTATCATTTAAAAAAATTAATTATTTTAAAAATATATATTTAATTAATTATTTTATTAAATAAATAAATAAAATTGTGGAATTAAAAGATGGGATGTTATCTTTTTATATAATGATACATACCATTTACAACTATCTAACTTTAATTATATGATTATATTCTTCAAGAATTTAAAAGTATTGTAATTTTAAACTTTATTAACTGAATGATCAATAAATAATACGAAAAATAATAAAGTCTAATATTTTCTTTCTCTTGCTTAATAAAAAAATTACATGCAACAAATTCTCCATCTCTTCCCCTTTTTTACTTTTTTTTATGCACAATTATTTTTCCTTCTCCCTCTAATTCGTTTTCTTTCACTTTCTATCCATTCCACATATTTCATCACATCACCATCACCACCATCACCGTCACCGTGCATATTATATGTTGTTCGTTGATTGATTCCAAATTTTAATTCCGAAGAGATCTAGGGTTCTGCCCCTCAAATTTCCAATCTGAATATATCTCAACCGCATTTGTTCCATTTCGATACAGTATTGATTTCGATGAGGCATTGAAATTCAACTTAGTGCATTTTTTTTAAGGAGAAAAGAAAAATCAAACATAGGATTAGCGTTGATCTCTGTGCGCAGTGATTTGGTTTGTGAGTGAGAGATACGGTAAAGAGATTGTTTTAGATGAACATGGAGGTCGTCACTGATGCGGCGTCGTTGGACGTCGAATTGTTGCAGCTCCCAGACTTTCCCGCTTTGGCACTCAAGGCTAACAACAATTTCATCCAGAAGCTCTTCGACCAGTGGTTTTCGCTGCCGGAAAGTCATCGATTGGTACGCTCCCTTCCGTTTCGGAATCTTAACATTGCTACATTGCTAATTTGAGAGTCTCTTGAGTTTTCATTTGTTCCCTTCGTTGATATATTTGTATGTATATACGTGTGCATGAAGAATGAAGTGATTGAAATAAATCAGTGGTGGTGTTGAAAGGGTGAGATAGAATCCGTGGTTACAAGGCAATGATTATTTAGATAATTAATGCTCGGGGGAAAGATGCATCGGTCTTATATTACGTCGTTGAGTTGTTGATACCGGTTCCGCACAGTTGTGAGAATTATCACTTTTCAAGGATGCATGAGTGGTTCTAACGCACCATATTATTGTGTAGTAATCAGCTTCAACTGTTATAGCTCTATCCCTTACGACAAATGACCATGGCCAATTTTTTGTAAATCCTATCTACTCCAGAACAATATAAATAGATAGGCTCTTGGTAATTTTGAAATGTATGAAATGCTGGTTGACAATGCTATAGCTTTGGTATTTTATTTTGGGATGAAACTGTTTTGCTGTTCTCGTGAACACTCAACAAAAAATCACCTGCAAAGTTGGTGATATTGTTTTAACATCTCCCTTTTTAATTAAGCAGGTAACATTGTTACTCAATGAAGCAAAGTCAGGTAATCCCTTGAATGTTGCCGGGAATTGCTCTAGTCCAAATGCTAGCAGTGTGCCTTCCATGTTTCCTGCTGGCACTGCTCCGCCTCTTTCACCAAGAAGTACATCTGGTTCCCCTCGCATTCTGAAACAGAGAGTTGGCCTTTCCAATTTGGGTTCCCCTTTGAAAGTTGTCAGTGAGCCAGTTAAAGAAGTGATACCACAGGTTAGGGCAGTCTGGTATGCCTTTTTTTTTCTAATTTGTTAAATGTATTATAGAAGAAGGAAAGAATTTAAAAACTCAACAAAGCATATCTAAAAGGCGGATAAGATATCCTCCAAAACAGAAAAAGAAAAATACCTCTCAGAGAAGAAGAACAAATTCAGCCAAGATGCTCAATATTATATGTGAAATGACAAATTTTACCCAGACAGTCTCTTGCAGAACACCAAAGAAAGGCCGTAAACCATTCTATCCCATATATTTATAGCCAGTCAACGGACAAAGACATCCTTAAATGTGACTTTGCACAACAACCATATGTTCCAAAGAAATGAAAGTACTGCATATTATCACAAAACACTTACATTGTGGTTTTTCCTAATCTTGTTACTTAATCTTAAGAAGTTGTTCCAGAGTAGAAGGACAACCCAACGCCTGCTGGCAAACCCCCCATGAATTTGTAGCAAATAATTTATACCAATCCTATTAAGAACTGCTGTCTAGTTCTCTTAGCTGAGGTTTTGTTCGATGATACTTTTCTATTGTACTGGGTTTGCCTTGTGTGTGTATATCATATTTTTTCTCTCTCGTTTCCTGCCGTTTTTATGTCATAACAAATTTTGGCTCACTCGCAGTTCTACTTTCAAAATGGGCGTCCACCTCCAAATGAACTGAAAGAACAGTGCTTGTATAAAATTGATCGATTATTTCATCAACATATGGATGGCCTGCAGATGCATGGTGAGATATAGTCTGAAGGGCCATTTTGTTGCAACTGGGGAAAGTGATTTTAAATAAGTTTCTTATTCTAGGTTTCTAAGTAATCAGACATTCACACCACCTTCTTTAAGTTGATTAAAAATAGCTTATTTTAAATATTGCCAGAGATCTAAAAGGGATGTTCTATATAAACTCACTTTCTAATTTAATAGAGTTGTAACAGCCAGTTCTGAGAATCATTTTACTTGTTTTCTTGAAATGTCAGAATTCAAGTCAATTACTAAGGAAGTTTGCAAGCTGCCATCTTTTTTTTCCACTACTCTTTTCAAAAAGATTGACAATGGAACTGGTGTTGTGACAAGGTGTGTAATTTATTTTTTTCTGGAACTTGTTAACTTTTTTGTGTCATGGATTGTGATTCTTGTTTGAGCTGTTGAGAATTTCAAAGTTTTAGGTTAGGTATTGGGCTAGCATTACAGTTATCATAAGTCATTCATAAATTTTTTTAACAGCTCTGCTCCCGTTTATTGAATTATTTATTTTTGTAAGAGCATCATGTTTTGAAGTTTGACCCTTTACCTGACTTGCTATCTACACTATCCGTTTTCTCTATCTTGTTCTACTTCTTTTCTCTTTTCCTTTTTCTATTGTGTTGAAAATAGTTGCCAGCATCATGTTTATTATGCTTGAGGAAATCTCCATCATCACTGGTAGATTATCTTAAGCCTATGGGTTCCTCAATACCTCACTGTTTTATTGCTTCTTGATTTCAGTTTTGGTAATAAGTTTATTTTAACAGATCTACCTTATGTTTCATTTTCTAAATCTTCTGTTTAATATTGAGGGTTTTTTATTCTTTGCACCAATTTTTATAACACATTTTCTGGCATTGAACTGTCCAAGGCTCAAAAGAAGGGAAGCCAGACAGTAAATAGGAGAGGCCAAAGTGAATGAGGAAGCAGCCCACAATATAAAATGTAGGATAGGATTACATCCAGTATAGTCTTGAGTCTGTACCTGTTTAAGCTAGTCTTGGATGTGCTTTCCAAAGATTTACGTTAGATTACTCCTGACTGCCTGTTTTTTAATGGTATAGTTTTGATTGAGAAATCAAGGAAAGAAGTGAAGTCTAAACTTGAGCTTTGGAAACAACCTTTGGAATCAAAGGGTTTTTGCCTGAATAGAAGTAAGTGGAAAGTATATGTATTGCCATGGTAGTCAAAATCGAGATCTTACTCAAGATCGAAAAGAGAAGTATGAATCGTAGATCAGGAGATTGTAACACAAATAGTAAGATCGTACAAATTTTATGAAAATTTATATACACACATAAAATCATTATATCTCACTCAAAATTCATAATTGAACCTCATAATAAATAAAAGAGTACATAATTAGGTGTAAACACCACATCCTAGTTACATAGGAGTAACTCTTTTCTAGTTACAAAACAGTGCAAAATAATGATTTATCTAAACCAAATAATCTTGTAAGTTAAATTCATATTCAACTCCATTTCCATCTTCTTCACCATTCAAATCAGTCACGAGTAAATCATGACTGTGTAAAGTTTCATCCTCCTTAACAACTGGAACCAAGTTTTCATCCAAATCAAATGTTTCATTATGCTCATGCTCATCTTCCACAATCCACTCTTCATCAGATGAATAGTCATCAATATTAATTTGAGTTGGTTTTCTTGTTTGCTTCTTCTTAGTTAACTTTAAATTCGCCATAACAAAAACAATAACATCATTCATTGTGCTTTGCTTATTTCTTCTCTTTGTGTGGACCTAAACAAATGCAAAGACAAATATGATAAGCAAGTAGTGGAGTAGTAGACTACTAATTTTATTCTAGAGATATATTTTAATATTAACTTACCATCTCAAAGGAACTCCAATTACGCTCACATATGGAGGAGCTATCAAGCTCAATACATGATTGACACGTTTTTGGAGTTCAGGATACTCATCACCATAAGACTCCTACCAATTTGTTAGAGTCTTTAAATTAATTGACCTAGTAGCCAAGGAACTACCAAAATATTTTGCTTGTTTTTTGAAATTATCAATGAGAGTTTGTTCATCCTCATACTCCACCATCCTAGTTATACATTTCATTAGACCTTGTTTCACTTCCAAATCTGCTTTAAATTCGGGACGATAATGCATTTAAGGGTTAAGAAAATAGCCTACAACATGCAAAGGCCTATGGAGTTGCTTGTCCTGCCTTTCATCAATGATGTTCCATAAAGGCAAATAACTAACCAAAATATATTACATTGACTTAGTTTTTTTGTTTTGAATTTCAAAATCACCATTCTAACAAACAAATACATAGACAATTAGTTAACCAAAATAAAATACCTTTCTTTGACAACATTGAAAGTCTTTTGTATCTTCACCTTGGCTTGGTCCATTGCTTTATAAATGAAACCCATGACTGGCTTTTGATCCGGATCAACCAATTGAAGAACTTCAATTAGAGGCAATGCACCCTTCAAACCAGTTATGGTATTCTTTAAAAAATCCTTATCTAAAACCACATCTTCAACTATTTTACCATCATTTGTTTTAGCAAACCTGTCAGACTTCCATTCATTACTTGTAAACATTCTAATTAAAGCTCATTTATTCTCATGAAGACACCTAATGTCAAGAAGATGTAGCCAAGCGAGTAATACCTGAACTTACCAAATTTTTTCCTTATGTGAAATATTGTAGAGAAATTAGAGGAGTTTTTTAATAGATAAAGGTAGTAATTTTTATACCTTTTGGAATTGTCTACTCATGAATTGGGATCTTCTTCTCATAATCCTCCAACATTAAGTCAACATAATGTGCAACACAAGGTGTCCCAAATAGTCTTTTCCTCTTTGCCATCAACATTTGACGAGCAACTTTATTGTTGCATTATCAATCACAACTTAAACGATATTGTCTTCTCCCACCTCTTCAACAATGTTATCCATCATCTCAAACACTTTCTCAGCTGTTTTAGATATAATAGATGCATCTATGAACTTTAGAAATACAATTTCCTCTGAGATATTCACCAAGAAGTTTATTATTGTCCTTCTTTTGTTATCAGTCCAACCGTTAGTCATAATCGTACCTCTTGTTTTCTTCCATTCATCCCTGTGTGCTTTTAAAACAAGTGATGTATTTGTAACTTCCTCCTTCAAATATTTGACTATAATCTCATGATAGGATGGAGGTTTAAATCCAAGGACATATCTTGAAACCAAATCAAACATAGTAGTGAACTCTTTAGCCTTTTCCACATTGAAAGGTATAACATTGTTACAGAAGAACCTGACAATTGCTTTACATGCTTCCTCTCTCAGACCTTTATTAAACATTTTGTTGATGGTAGCTTGTGTACTAAATATTCTTTTCTTATAAATATTTTTATGACTAGGACTGTTGCTCGATTCCTTAGTGTTTTTTCTTTTCTCACCAACTTCTGTCATTCCCTCCTCCATATTAAAGCTTGATTTCTTGCTTAATTTTGCAAACGAACAACAATTTCCCACATTTCCGTTTTCACTTCATCAATAACATCCTTGCAAGCTCCAACATCCATTTGCATATCAACCAAGTGATGCTTCAACTGATCAATTTCCCCTGTTATTACCTTTTGAAAGTATTTGCTTTGAAGTTTTCTAGTATCTCCAGCAACTGAGATACAATGCTTCCAAGCTATATCACTCCTATTTCCTGGAGTATTGTTGGGAGTCACCGTTAGGGATATAGAAGAGTTTGAAGTCATTTTAATGATTGGGAATTTGTGAGTGGAGATTGGGTGCAGTGGAGTGGAAAAAATAGAGGAAGAAAACTGCACTTTGGGTGCAGTGGAAAAAACAAAGGAAGAAAGAAAACTGTACTTTGGAGTGCAGTGCAATGAAATTGTATAGATGAGGGAGGGGAGAGCGGAAGTCATCCCAGTTTCTTAAGAGCTTATGGGGAAAAGATTGAGTCACAATTATGGAAGAGAGGGACTCGTGAATCGTGATGAATCAGCTGTGAATCCAGTCACAGTGCCGTGGAAGAGAGGAGTCACACTGGAAGCTTATGGAAGCTGTGTCAATTGGGCTTTGGAAGAAGTATTTAATTGGGCTTTGGAAGTCATGCTTCCCATCTCAACCCAATAAAATTATAAAGACCTAAAAAGAAAGGATGCGCAGGCATTGCAAGGGAGGAGTGTTGGCTTGCAAGAGGAGCAGCCACAACAAGTACAATGAGGCCGCCAGAGGCGCCACCATGCCGCCATGATTAACATCAACGAGTGAGAAGCGTCGCATATTAGAAGCATTGCTGCGAAGCGTCGTCACAAGGTATGGAAAGAAGGCACGAGAAGAACGTCAATAGAGGCACCGCTGCGAGAACTGTTGAGAGAGGTGATTTGCAACAACGCGAGACTCCCCGCTCTCACGCTAGTTGCGATTTGCAATGTCGATTCGATGCTATCCGTCGGAATTGCACATTCCAAGTTATTGGAGATTGGAGATGGAGAAGAGGATCGTAGAGTCGTACAATCTTATGACTTGGATCTCAATTTTTGACTACCATTTTTATTACTATTACATCAAGCAATTAGGGGAAATCAATTGGAAGTACAACTAGGAGAAGATACCACCCAAGTTTCAAAGTTCAGATATTTGATGATGGGAAATCAAAGAGAATGTCAGACAAAGATGCAACTTGGACAAATACAACAACAAAGACATTGTGGTCATGGATGGCACTATATGGGAAATCTCCTTAGTAAATTGCCATTTTAGTAAGGAAATATGTTTCTAGGCATACTGCTGAAATGCTTTTTGTGCAAATCCTTTTACTTTTTCTGAATATAACTTTCTGTCTTTTGTCACCATATGCTATGCTGTTTGAATTATTGGGTGAAATTTTTTGTATTATTTAGAAAGGTATATTGGTTAATTTGATTCTCTCCTTTAGCCTAATGCAGGCAATTATTGATGAATGGTCTTGTGCCTTGTAATTATTATTTCCTTGTACATATTCTTAAGTTTGTGATTTAATGTTCCTACAGGAACGCATTTATTGAATATTGGATTAATGGCAACATGTTGACAATGGATATAGCTACGGTAATATTCAAAATATTAAAGCAACCACAGCTGAGTTACATTACTCAGGTTTTTTTCTCTAATTTATTTTTCTTTCCTTTTGCTTTTTATTTCTTTTAAATTCCTTCCATTCATCCTAAAGGTACATTAAGTCTTAGACTCTTAAAGTATGTCATTTCATATTTTAATTTCAGTTTCATTCTGGGCGGATTTATCTTTTTTAAGGATCTTGCTTGTTGATTTCTTTGGCTTTCATATTTCGTTCATATCCATCTTTCTTATATTAGAGCAATATTCTATTACATTCAGGATGATTTTAAGCCTGTGCTACGTGAGCTTTTAGCAACTCATCCAGGGCTGGAGTTCCTGCAGAGCACGCCTGAGTTTCAAGAGAGATATGGTTTGTAATTGTGTTTTTTATAAGCATATGGTTTGTAGCACATGTAGTTAGTTCCTTGAAACTTTATTATTTCAATCGTGAGGAAATTTTGATTCATTTACTATTCAATTTCCATCAGATATACTCAGGTTTGGTCCTTTTGTGACTTGACATGGTATCTAATAAGACCCCTATGTTTAAGGTGTACATTAGGATACAGAAGAGAGGCACCACACTTGATCAGAATAAGGCTAGAGAATTGGGGGCATAACTAACTACTGACTTGGCATTAGTGGTGTGGGCTGCCCACAAGTAGTTAAAGAGAGAGAAAGTATAAATAGGAGGTTCGTAGGAGAGGGAAAGTAGGCTGGAATTATATGGAACTTGGGAGAGAATTGGGCTCTGTCAAAATTTTCCCTGTTATGATTTGTTTTTCTGCTATTTCTATGTTCTGAATGTAATTGATTCTGGCTGGAACCTCTGTTATTAATACAACTGGAGTTGGTTGTTCTATCATGTTTTTCTGGTTCCTTTTGTATCTTTGTGATGCATTCCTAGTTCCTGATAATAATACCAAGTTAATTATATGATTAGAAATAAAGATAGCTGCAGGCATTAAAACAAGTAGGATCAACAGAGTAAGAACATGCATATATGAAGCATAAATTTATCTGTAGTAGAAAGTAAGAATGGTTAAGATAAAGGCATAAATTGTACTAAAAATGTGCATATTCTTAATTTTTTTGCCATCGTGTATCAGTTATCCAAAGTAAATACGACAATAATACTGGGTTGGAGTGCATCTCTTTGTTATAAAGATGATTGGATAAAAATGAGCTTCATAAGTTTGGGGTGGGGGGCCGTAAATCCTAAAGGCTGAAAGCAATGTGTAAGCTTTTGAGCTCAAGTTGGATTTACGTGATGTGTTTCAGTGTTTCTGATTTTCTAGTTGAAAGAGCATTCTTATATTTCAGACTCCATTCATGTATCCCATGTTTATATGCATTTACTGTTTCATTGGTAATTATTGTCTAGGTAATTGCACTTAATTAACACAGTTAAGAAAGAGAAAACAGAGACATTTGACTGAAAGGGTGTGTCTGAATAAACAACGGATGCAAGTTTATAGTGTTATTATTGCATTAATTATGCATATATGGAGTATATTCTGTTTCCTAAAAATCAAATATTCCATTCTTATAGGCCACTATTATTACAAATAAATACTAAATATATTATTCTGATCTTCAACAAATACTACCCCTGTCCCTTTTTAACTATCTTTCAAGGTTCTTATGTAGACATGAATAAATGTAATAATTTTTGTTGATCTTAATAAAATAGTTATGAAGTTTCCTAGTTTACCCTTATTCATTTCTACTTCATAATAAAATCGTATTAATTTTCCTTTTTCACTTTCATTACATGTGTAAATAAATAAATAATTAGTAGATATAATTGACAAAAAAGGTTATTAATGTTATCTTAAATTTGAATACAAAAGATAAAGAGAAATAAAAGATTTCAAAAAACCTGACTCGTGAAAGGAACATAGAAAGTAATAGCCTAGGTAATAGTCATCACCAAGTCTATTACTATATATATGGATGATGTGTATGCCTTATGTAATGCACATTTTACCAAATAAGTTGTTTCCTGTTTCTCTTTGAATTCAATGTGGTCTTAGAGTCTATCTAACATTAATGTGGGGTTACCTACAAATTTCTAAACACAAACATCCTAAAATCTTTAGCGTAAATCATAAATGGCGTGTGTAAAGGTGTCCGACTTTGCTTAAAGTAAAAAATATGGCTAGAATGTACTATTACAAAGTGGACTTTAAACCTAACTCAACCCCATAAAACCGGCTCAATGAGGTGAGGTTTGCACCCACTTATATACTATGAAAGACTCTAATCTCTAGTTGATGTGGGATCTCCAACACACCCCTTCACGCCGAGACTGCCAACTCGTGCGTGAGACTATATATTATGGGTGGTCCGATAGCGGGTGGCACGATAGGCCTAACACAAACACTCGCTAGAATAGGTTCGAAATGACTCTGATACTAAGTGGAAAGAAATAGATGAAATATATTTCTGAGATATCTTACAAATGTGATTACAGTCTTTATTTATAGACTGTTTTACAACCTAATTAAGGAAAGAAATAATAGGTAATGAAAGCCAGAAATAATGGGTGTTTAAAGCTGTACAAATCAAATAAAATCAAATCACTAACAAATTTGTCCTAATAAATATAAAATGGAATCTGCACTTAATTATAACATAATTCGCGTGATTATGCAACATGTACCTTGTTGCCTTGTTACTTTGGGAACCTTCCTACCTTGAGCCTACTTTTGATTATGAGGGTGAACAAGCCCAGTCCATTCTAATATGGTATTAGATTTTAGAGCAGTGCCATTCAATGTGACCTGTCCTGACACAATTCCATTGCCACACTCCTTATTGAACTATGGAACCAATTTGATTTTAAACATTTTTCAGGTGAAATCTGTAACAAACTTTTTGGCAACTTCTACTTTATGTCGTGTTTCAACCCTAATTCCAGTGATCTGAAATTATAGATTCCTTCTCCATGTTCTCACTTCCTTCTAAATTCTTCCCCTTAAATCCAAATGAATTCTTTAGAAGCTTTTCCAGTGGCCTCCTAATGGTGATTGTTGAAACTTGAAATCTATGCTATTTTGATTTTAACTGGTCATGATTTCTGGTGCAATATTTTGTATGTATTGAGTTCGATAATCTTAATTTATTTTTTCAATGTCCCAGCTGAAACTGTAATATACAGAATCTATTATTACATTAATAGATCTGGAAATGGTTCTCTCACTTTGAGGGAGCTGAAACGTGGAAACATAATTGATGCAATGCTACATGCCGATGAAGAAGAGGATATCAATAAGGTTTTGAGGTAGATAAACTATGATTATCGTTAACTTTACACAATGTCTCTGTTTAGGTGCCAAAACATTTTCATTCCAAAATAAACTGACTGTTTTTACTTTACCTGATAATTGTCTGTAGGTACTTCTCTTATGAGCATTTTTATGTTATATACTGTAAGTTTTGGGAGCTGGATACAGATCATGATTTTCTGATAGACAAAGAGAATCTTATCAGATATGGTAACCATGCGCTTACCTACCGAATTGTTGATAGAATATTTTGTCAGGTTTGTGTGGATTACATGTTTCTTCTGTCATTAAGATTTAATTGTTTCTGACTTCTGCAACAGACCCTACACCCCTTCTCTTAGGAATGCAATATGTTTAGTCCAGTGTGCATCCACTTTTATTAATCAAATCATTTATTGAAGATACAGATTTTGACTTGCTTCGATATTATCTCTCAGGTCCCAAGAAAGTTTACCAGTAAGGTTCAGGGAAAGATGGGATATGAAGATTTTGTTTATTTCATACTGGCAGAAGAGGATAAATCGTCTGAACCAAGTCTTGAGTATTGGTATTTGTTTCTCATTCATATCTATTCATTTGTTGCTTTCTTTTTTTGAAAGGAGTTACCAGATTAGTTTCTCGGGATGGTGCTTTGCTAGATTAGGCATATGGTTGAAATGTGCTTTATTTGATTGGATTTTGAATTGTGCACATCCTTGTTCTGGAGTCCATGCTTATGAAACTTTATCTGTTGCTGGACGTCTGGAATGTTATGTACATTAATCAATGGCATCGTGCAAAAGAGAACAGTTCTATTTGTGCCAAGTAACCCATGTGCTTGAGACCGCGAATATGTTATTGTAAGTTTGGTTAACTGCATTCTATGCTCTGGGCAAGTGTAGTGTCAAAAGATTTTAGCATACTAGAGAGTTACCGAAGGATGCTTGGCACATCAGAAAATTGGACAGTGAAAACTGAACTATTGAAAATTTAGGGTATATTGTGCAGAACAATTGAAGGAAAATTGATAATGAGATGATCCTCTACATTTTTCCATCTGTCTAACTTTTATGTCTGGAGTTTTATATATGATAGGAATTTGGGTATTATGGGGTGTCCAAGTCCCGCATCGAGTAGTATGAAATGCTGAGAGGAGTACTTGAGTGTTTCGTTCTCCCCCTTAATAGCTAGCTAGCTTTTGAGGGTGGGTCCCCCAATTGCTTTGGTACTTATCAATTATTATCAAAGGGTGGCTGTTAATATCTCGGAAAAAGCTACCTGCCAAGGGTTCTGATTCTAACCAATGTGAAAGTTGAGTGAAGTGTTGTTTGGTTACACATAGAGGAGTTAGTTAGAATTATAATAGTCATGAGTTTGTTATTTGATTTGCTAGTTAGATATAAATAAGAAAGGAGAGGGGGAGGGACAATGTGTAATATTTTTGTAGATTGAACTTTAGCTCTTTGTGAAGGGGAAACCCTTGAAGGAGAGAGCGCTTTCCTATTTCTTGTTCTTTTCTGTCTATTCAATAAAAACCTTTCATGCTGGAGTTGAAAGAAATGTTGCAGGATTTCAAGAAAGGGGAAAGAATATCTGAGGGAGGAGAGAAGAATATCTGAGGGAGGAGAGAACTCTGTTAGAATGGACACAAAGTTCTTGAAGGAAAGCCTTCTAGACTTGAAAGAAATTAAAGAATTGTTGCAGGACATCAAGAAAAGGGACAGAATGTCAGAGGGAGGAGAGAAATTTGTTAATGATGAAGACAAGAAGACCCAAGATGTGAGAGAAAGTTTAGATATGAAGAATCACACCCTCTGTAGCGAAGAAAAAACCAAAAATGAAGTGAGATTTGCAAGAGAAACTGAAATGATAAGGTGATATGATTCCAAAAACTTGATAGAGATATGAAATGAACATGTTATGGATTCAACAAGAGTTGGAATATGATTAGGCACTTTTTAAGAATTGGATCAATGTTCTTAACATTCAAAAACTCACCAAAACACAAGTAACCAAGCCAAACTCATACAGAAACCCATAACATGGCATATGAACCGATTAAAACAAGAAAGAACACAAATGAACCGATTAAAACTCAAGAAAACTCAATTAAAGTCTCAAGAACAGCAAACTAAAAGGAACTACCGAATAAAAACACAAAACAAGCAAGTTCTACCGATTGAAATGACTAGAAACATCAAAGACATGTTTTAAAGTTTGTTTTAGAATGGAAATGGATGAAGAAGATGAAAAGAACTAGGAAACTTATGTGGTTGGAGCTCTTGGAGATGTGCACGCCACTTGAAGGATGAAAAGCTTCAAGATGAGTGTAGTTGCCGCCACTTGAGAGTCCAAGAATGCACTCAAGATAAGACTAGAAGAGAAGAAGACACAAGTCTCTCTCAATTCACTCACCAATTTGGGAGAGGTTCTTTACT
>Ga0123342_1002056_pt1 | contig 33767 bp, 19 predicted proteins | sample Turbeawhitnodule_FD_89960 | JGI IMG/M metagenome (GOLD analysis project Ga0123342, IMG submission 89960) | Root nodule microbial communities of legume samples collected from Mexico - Turtle bean Mexico white nodule | ecosystem: Host-associated > Plants > Roots > Nodule | place: Mexico: Nepantla... | reverse complement strand
ATATATATATATATATTAGTATAAATGGTGATAGTAGCAAATGCTTAGTACCCTTGAACATGGTCTTGTCATCAATCTTTTAATACAAATGATTAATTTAATTATTGTACGATTCAATTCGAAAATTTATCATAATCTCAATCCAATATCAAGGACATATCACGGCCTCATAACAGGCACACTACCATGGTAAAGATATGTATTAAAGAAAATTTATTATACTCAATTGGCTTAAACCAAACACTAACTTAGGTTTTGCAAGCACACTACCTACACCGATCGAAAACAACACGACATTTTCTTCAGAAATTCCTATAATCAAAGAACTGACTTTTCCAACTTAATTAAAATGCCATTCACTTTTATATTTAAATAATGAGTCACTTTTTCAATTCAATTACCAACTTGTATTGAATTAAATTGATTCAAGAATATTCTTTATGCCCCAAAAGTGTCCAATGATAATTTTTTATAGATAAATTGATAAGCATTGAGGTTAGAGAAGAAGAAAAAGGAGAAGAAAAAGGAGTGAGGGACCACTTCACAAACTAGAAAAGGAAATGATGTGTGTGTTCAATCACCCTTTAGCTTCTATATCATGAAAAAATATACTTTTCAAATATCAATTTCACACACTAAATGCTATATCTCTTACAAGTTGATCTTTGGAAGAAAACAAATTAATTTGTTATCAAATTCATTAAACTCCTAGGGAAAGAGTAATCATACATTGATAACTCACATTTTCTATGCAATCACATTACAATCCCAATACTATTATTTTATTATTTTTTAATTATAAATTTATTATTTATTATTTATTATTTATTATATGGTGAGTAGGAGAAAGAGTAGATCCTTGAATGAGGAAGAATGATGCATGGTGTGTGAATGGTGCACTTTGCAGATATGGTAAGAAGAGGTTATGATTCATTCTAAGATGGAAGATGATGAAAAAATAACAAGTCTCTCACTGAAACCCATCAATGAATGAATGACCCTACAAAAGTTGTTCAATCATACAACTCAAAATTCATTGCCATGATAACTAAAATTTTTAGCGGGTCCCTTTTTGCTACTCTGTATTATAATCATATTCATCATTTTTATTCATTCAAATTTCAACTGCTATGTTATTATTGTAAAATCAAATGAATTAATATTAGTTGACTAAAAAAAAGTTACATTCAAACTAAACTCTTCCGTTTGCAAATTACCCTACGTTTAATATTTACTATATCTCAGAAACAACAGTTATATATATATATATATATATATATATATATATATTAAGTAGAGGGATAATATGTTGACTATTTTGTATAACTAGAAAAAAACAATTTGTTATTAAAATTTAAAATTACCATGTATTATATCATACCTGTAAATTTATGTTTTTTTAATGAGACTCGGATATGTTTATCTTAAATGAAGTGTTGGTGTCAAACATGTATTGAATATTAATATTTGTATGACACGTATTACTGAAGCGTCAAATTTAAAAAATATTTGTTGAATTTTTGATAATTCTACACAATTCTAACACAATTTTAAAAAGAAGAAATACATTAATTTTTAAAAAATTCAAATTTATTATATAAATTTTTATTATGATTACAAAAATAAGGAAGAATCATTTTTAACCAGTCATGCGAAACATGTTTCTATTAAAAAAACATATTTATACACATAAATATTTATTGTCAATCTATATAATTTATAATTATATTTATATCTCTATATCATACATTTTAAAGATTATATTACATCTTAGACATTATATGTATCTTCATGTTTGTATTATTAATATCAGTATTGTATGAGTATATCGTATCAATGTTCATATGAACATATGTCAGTATCCGTATCGTTTGAATGTTCACATCATGAGTGTGAATTTGTGTGCTATATATAGTCTATATTAAAAATGGAAGAGATAAGAGTAGTTGGCGCGTGAAGAGGGTAAGACGCACCCACACATGAGCAGCAACAAAACAAAACCTGTGACTCACTCTCTCTCTTTCACCTTACACACATCACATGCACCATTTCTCATTCTCATCCACTGTTAATTATTCCTCTACTTCTAGTGTTTAACACTAACACTAACCCTTTATCTTTTGGCCTTCTCTTCCAATCAACCACTAAACTCCATTTGGTAGCAGCCATTTTTGAACACTGCATCATCAACAACAACAAAGCACACACGATTTACAATTACTACTACTTCTCACAGTTAGCATAATCTGATTCATCATGCTTCATGCTCATTTATTGCAAACATTTTGTGGCTCTCCAACCTCAGCCAAATTCCTTCATCCTAATAATTGAGATTTCAGATTAGGACACAACTTTTACTTACCCTTTCTCTCTCTCTACCTGCTCCAATCTCTTCATGCCAAATTTAGCATCTGGGTTTACTCCAATTTCGTTCCTTTTCTCTCCATGGGTTGCATTTACTCGCGAGTCTGCATAGGCGACAACTGCAGAGGCTCCAGCATCAACGGCGACCCCATTAACAGAACCACCGACGTAGGTGAAGTCGCCAATTTCTCACAGACCTCTTCCGACGCCGAAGAAGGTGAAATCAGAGACCAGCTCAACCAATTGAGCATCACGCGAGACTCCGAAACCGGAATCCGAAGACTCTCTAGGGTTTCGGCGCAGTTTCTGCCGCCGGATGGTTCGCGAATCGTGAAAGTACCTTCTGGAAACTTCGAATTGCGATACTCGTTCTTGTCTCAGCGAGGGTACTACCCAGATGCACTCGATAAAGCGAACCAGGACAGTTTCTGCATCCACACGCCTTTTGGTATGTGCTTGTTGAATTTGTGTTTTGTGCTGTTTCTGTTTTGTGGAGTGGCTGTGTGTTGTGTTGTTTGAACGTCATTGCGTGTGGGGTTTTTTGTCTCGACAGGTACGAGCCCTAACGACCACTTCTTTGGAGTGTTCGACGGGCATGGTGAGTTTGGAGCTCAGTGCTCGCAGTTCGCGAAGCGGAAAGTGTGTGAGAATTTGCTCAGAAACTCCAAATTCCGTGGTGATCCTGTTGAGGCTTGTCATGCGGCGTTTTTGGCGACGAATTCGCAGCTTCATGCTGATGTTTTGGATGACAGCATGAGCGGGACGACGGCGATCACGGTGCTGGTGAGGGGGAGGACGATATATGTGGCGAATTCCGGCGATTCGAGGGCGGTGATTGCGGAGAGGAGAGGGAAGGAAATTGTGGCCGTTGATTTGTCGATTGATCAGACGCCGTTTAGGAGTGATGAGCTTGAGAGAGTGAAGCTATGTGGGGCCAGGGTTCTTACTTTGGATCAGATTGAGGGGTTGAAGAACCCTGATGTGCAGTGTTGGGGCACTGAGGAGGGTGATGATGGTGACCCTCCAAGGTTGTGGGTGCCCAATGGGATGTACCCGGGGACGGCTTTCACCAGGAGTATTGGTGATTCTATTGCGGAGACTATTGGGGTAGTGGCGAATCCTGAGATTGTTGTGTTTGAGCTCACGCAGGATCACCCTTTCTTTGTGCTTGCTAGTGATGGGGTGTTTGAGTTTCTCAGTAGCCAGAGTGTGGTTGAAATGGTATGGTAGATCTCTTTTATTGTTGTGTTGCTCGCTTTTCTTTTAAGCTAGCTTTATTCTTATGCGAAGGCATGCATTTTTTTCTCTCTCTTTTTGGGGGGTTTCTGTTGTTGAATTTGCTTTTATGTGTACTAAAGAAGTTGGTGGCAAGGTTATTATTTCGTTTCAGTGGCAATCACGATCTGGCACAATTAATGTTAGTTACTGTGTCTCTCTCATATTTGGAAGTAGAATCGGGAATTAGGGACTAGGAATCTTTCTGAAAATTAGGGGACCCAACTTATGCAACTGGGGGCTTTTTGACAGAAAATTCAAATTCCACTCCTTTGCATAAAGCCACACGGAAGTTAAGGGAAACAGAATTTTCCATACAAGGGTGTCGGGAAAGAAATTTATAGCTAATAGTTCTGGATTTCTAGAAATCGGAAATTATATTCCAACCAAACTTTAGCATCAGAAAACACAGTTCCAAACCACTTCATTATTCCTTCTACACTTAAAACCAGTATTTAATAAGGAAATATTTTTGGGTGAGTATTGCTTGTAATAGTCACTTTGCTGATAATTCACCAAATCATATTGTTTTCATCTATAATTTATAAAATGGGAGGGAGCAATTAGTCTTTTCATTATGAAGCTGTTTTTCTGTTTTATGCAAGACTTGCTTTTGTAGAATTGCAAGAACAATATCCAATTGAAACCAAACTCACCTTTTTGTGACTGAAGTTGATTTGAATGAGAAATGATTTTTAGAAGGGTGCAATGCGCCTGCAATGACAAGTTTAAAATTTCATTGTTTTAAGGTTCAAAATTTAATCGTCTGGTATTAGTCTATAAACTGGTCATGGTTATGATCAAATTGGTTGCACTTTTGTGTTGAAGTTCGTCACTGTAATTAAGCCTAGTAGTTGAAACATTTAAGAATTAACTGAATCCTAAGTTTGAGACGTAAATTATTTAATTGCATCATACTTTTCGTATTTCAGTGCCATGTAAGCGTGGGTTTATCTAGTAAATTTTTCTCCCTCGTGTAGGATAGATAAGGATATTAAAAATACAGATCTTTTGGGTAATGGTATTGTCAAGCTGTCCAGTTGATGTGAAAATGTACCTGGGCATGTCTTCATTCATTGAAGCTTGGTTAGAAATTTCCATGGTCAAACTAGGTTGATGCATCAATGACCTTGGAACTATCTTTCCAAAGTCTAATTATAATTAAATCACAAAGCTAATCCTTGCAGATTGCTGATAGCAATACGTGTAAATGACAATCATGTGCATTTGATCATGGAACTAGGTTTTGTGAATTTAATTTAATGCAACTTTAAACCTAGATATGGTGTAACATCCAATTTAAGTTGAATATTTTGTCTCTTAATTGCCATTATGTTTCCAGGTTGCAAAATTCAAAGATCCTCGTGATGCTTGCGCTGCAATTGTGGCAGAATCTTATAGACTCTGGCTGCAATATGAAACTCGTACAGATGACATCACAGTCATCATTGTACATGTAAATGGGCTAACTGAAGTATGGTACTTTTCCTGTTTTGTCCTGCTTCTCTTCAATTATATTATTTCCTAGAAATAGTCACATTCATTTACTTTGTTGTTAGTAACTGATCTAATCTTTCAAATTAGTCTACTGTTGGTCAGAGTCAGTCGGCTTGTTATGGTGATGTTTTGCGAAAACCTGTGCCACAAGTTGTAGAGGTGACAGGTTCAGAATCCCCTTCCACCTTTGGCTGGAGTGCTAGAAACCATCGTGTAAGACATGATTTGTCAAGGGCACGCCTCCGAGCACTTGAAAATTCCCTGGAAAATGGGCAAGTTTGGGTTCCTCCCCCTTCAGCCCATAGAAAGACATGGGAAGAAGAAGTAAATCCCCTCTCCATCTTTTGATTTTACAATTGATTTAGCTCTTTTATATTTCATTTTTTTTATTTACATACATTGGTATGCTACGATAAAGTCATAATTTTAGTTTCTCCCACTGGAAAGTTCAATAAATCTGAACCTTTGATGATGCTTCATCTTCATATACCACAGGCACACATAGAGCAGGCATTGCACGATCATTTCCTCTTCCGAAAACTTACCGATTCTCAGTGTCATGTTTTATTGGATTGCATGCAAAGAGTGGAGGTCGACCCTGGGGATATTATAGTCAAACAGGTCAGTTTTCTAGTTGAAACTTGTAAATAGAGTAGTGCACAGTCCAACCTGGGGATATTGTAGATTTCTGGGGCAGAAAGTGAAGTTTACCATTCCTGAATGCAACATGCCTTTGGATCTTGTTAAAAATTTCTTGGCTTTGATTATATTTTTAATTGCACAATTGTGACAAAAGTTATACTTTGCAGGGTGGTGAAGGTGACTGTTTTTATGTTGTTGGTAGTGGAGAATTTGAGGTCTTGGCAACTCAGGTTTATAAACTTTGTCATTTGATTGCTCTATTGATTTTTTATGACTCCACAGATATTCTATTAGGAAAATATTGAAAATTATACAAGCCAGAGGCAAAAGGCAAGGGTCATGGCACCTGCAGGCTTTAACAACTTCTTTAAATGTTTCTTTTCAGCTTTCCATGAGTAATTTTCCATTCGTGATAAAGTTCTAAGATTTAACATCTTTCAAAAACATGCTTAATGTTATTTTCAAACCCCAGTCCATCATTTCAGCTCTTATAATTGGCTTTTTCCTTGGTTTAGTCGATGAAATCATGTTTTGAAGATCTTCAGTCATGTAACGAATGCTGCCTGTACCTAGTCTTTTCTAATATGTTGTGTGTTTCTATATTGTCAATGAGATATGTTACAAATCTTGTTCAACATTCATTACAATGGCAGGAAGAAAAAGAAGGGGACGTACCTAGGGTTTTGCAGCGCTACACAGCTGAAAAACTCTCTTGTTTTGGAGAACTTGCTCTAATGTGAGTCACTCGATCATACATTTTAGCAGCTTGTGGTTCTTCCACTCAGTTGAAGCAATTCTTTTTGGCATGAAACATATCTAGTCATTGAAGTTTCCTCTAGGTTAGGTATTAATATTTTTTTGAGGACTGTTATCCAGACAGGCATAGGAAGTTCAACTAGTATTGCATTATTCCAGAATATATGAATTATTATATAAATTAACCAACCAGCGGTAAGAATTACGCTTTTGCAACCCATGTTTTTTGTTGGAAATATGCGGAGTCATTTTTATGAGGGTGCCTTGACACAACACAACAAGGCTTAGTTTGTTGTTATTGTATTTAAAGTCATTTTTATATTTTTTCTTACTCTTTTTTCATATGTAGCAGCTCTGACAATATTAGTTTTTCACCTTGCCAATTTAACACTTTTGTTTTTCTAAAAATGGCATTACAGGTACAATAAACCACTCCAGGCTTCTGTACGTGCTGTAACAAAAGGAACACTTTGGGCTTTAAAACGGGAAGATTTTCGAGGGATTTTAGTGTCAGAATTCTCTAACTTATCATCATTGAAGTTGCTTCGGTCTGTAGATCTCCTCTCGAGGTTATCAATTTTACAACTCAGTCAGATTTCTGACTCCCTTTCTGAAGTTTCCTTCTCAAATGGGCAGACAATAATTGACAATGTAAGTTTTTGCTTGGTTGCTTTAATCCTTTGTTCTCGTATCTTTATCATAATGACCTTCGGTATGTCTTTGCAGAATGAAATCCTTGCATTGTACATTATACAGAAGGGATGCGTAAAAATCACTTTTGATTCTGATTTATTGACGAGTCCAAATGCCTACAGCCTCAAGCCTGACATCCAAAACGAGGAGGATGATGTTCAGAGCATAACAGAACTATCAGTAGAGAAGCCTGAGGGAAGCTATTTTGGTGAATGGGTCCTTTATGGTGAACGTATTGGTTCCATAAGTGCTGTTGCTGTGGGTGATGTTGTATGTGCTTTACTAACAAAGGACAAATTTGAATCTGTTATTGGCTCCTTACAAAAGATTTCTCAGGAAGATCACAAGTACGTTTTAGTATGTGCATGCGTTAGACGACAGCTATGCAGTTCTGCTTGTATGCTTATATACTACACTTGAAAACAAAGTTTCATATCATTGACACCATTAATTTAATCATAGGTCAAGGGATAATTCCAAGGAGTTGACTAGAAGAAATTATGATTTTTCATCCCTTGATAAAGTCCAGCTCTCAGATTTGGTAAGAGTTTTCTGTTGCATTCCAATTTTTTGGTAATGAGATCCTCAAATTAGCTTATGGGCCATTTTTTGGTAGGAGTGGAGAAAGACGCTATATTCCACTGACTGTTCCGAAATAGGGGTTGCAAATTTAAAAGAATCAGGTACATAAATATTTTTCCTATTTCTTGCATAAAACATAAGTAACGAATTATTTAATCCTGGAAATAATGGACTTCCATAAATTTAATTTTTCAATTTTTTACTTTTTACATCAAGTGATCAACAATTCAATTTCCGAATGTGTCTCAATCAAGTTCTTTTGTAGATGAAATTGATATAAACCTACCAAATCTTTGGAGGATTTGTTGATTGATGTAGTTAGTGGATGTGAAAAATATTTGAAAAAGGACTAAATGGATGTAAGCCTAATGTTTTAGTCGCCAAAATGTCAATATTTTCTTAAAATTGTGACTTTTTTCTTCATAGGTATCTTGGTTTCCTTTTCCTACATCAATTAATAGCCTTTAATGTATATTCCATAGTGATAAAAAAAAGTGTATGTTGGATTTTGTTTTTGCTAATGAAATTTGCTGCATGAATACATTTTGGTACAGAGAATTTGCTTACTTTGAAGAGATTTTCTAAGCCAAAGGTGAAAAGGCTTGGAAAGGAATCACAAGTCTTGAAAGAGAAAGATTTGATTAAGGGTTTGGGCTCTTCAACTAGTATACCACAGGTTTTATGCACTTGTGCTGATCGCATGTATGCTGGAATACTGCTAAATACTCGCCTTGCTTGCCCTTTGTCTTCCATACTTTCAAGTCCTTTTAGTGAATCAGCTGCACAGTTTTGTGCTGCATCTGTTGTTACTGCCTTAGAAGACTTGCACAAGGTCTTGTATCTAAATTATTATTGTCTTCACTTTTATGCCTTCTTTGGCTAGTCGCTAAGGTTGCCCTTTCCTTTATTCATTTCATACTTGAATTTCAGAATGGTGTTCTCTACAGAGGTGTGTCACCTGATGTTTTGATGTTGGAGCAAACAGGACAGATACAGGTTCGGGAATTTTTGTTTGATTGCTTTTCAACACATCCATGTTTACAGTGGTGTATTGATGGTGAATCTTCCATAATTATGGCAGATGACATTGCGGTAAATGATGGATGCATGGCAGCCATGTTAAAGACTAAAAATATGCATAATACAGATACAACAAATCTAACACCTCATCAATAATTATGAAGATAATTCAAATGTTCTTTAACATGCAAACTAAAATTATCACAATTCCCTGACTGTAATATAAATGTAAGTGTGTCCCAGAATAAAATCTAGTTAAATGTCTTCAAACATTTAAGTTGAAGAAAACTTAGTTATCATACAGTATAAGCATAAAATGAAATAAATCCACTTCTTAATTATCATGTAAAACCATTCATACTGAAATACAGTTGAATATAAGAAACCATAAATACATACCTTCAGTTCTTAACCTGTGATGCGATTGATGCTGTTTCATGGAAAAAAGTAATCAATCATGTGTAGTAACATATTTTTAGGTAAACGTCCAAGGGAAGATCATACAACTCCCCCTGTCTCTGCAATCTGCATCTGAATGCAATAAAAACCAAACAAAATATTTTTCAGAAGGCCACTAGAAACTACAAGTACAAATGAAGTAGAGACATAAATTGTAAATATATTCTCACTTGGCTGCTCCTTCCTGGTGTTATCAACATTTTCATTTTTAATGATCAAGTGGGTAATTTACAATATAAAAACTCCAAAGTATCCTTTAGAAGGGTATTAATCCTGTGTAAATCATAACCCCACCGTACTGCCACACTGCCATATCACCATCGCCTGCTGCAATGCCATCTACATATTATGACATTCTGAGTAATTTACTTAATGTCATTTCCACAATGGAAGCTATTTGATAACGCTGATATTTATGTGACTCATGTTGCCATTAATACTTTTTGCCCTAAAATTTACCTGATAAAGGGATATCTATAAACAGTTATTCATATTATGGCATCTGATCAATTATTTTTTGTATGTACTGATTGCAGCTGGTGGACTTCAGATTTGGAAAACAGCTTTCTGGTGAGAGAACATTCACAATTTGTGGGATGGCAGATTCTCTGGCTCCAGAGATTGTTTTGGGAAAAGGGCATGGTTTCCCTGCCGACTGGTATAAAATAAAACCTTGTCCAAAAACATTAATTCTCCTTAAAAAGCACACAATTCCTCCTGTCAATAGCAAACTTCTGTCTCTATTTCCTCAATATAAAGATAACCTAAATTAGAATAGCATTTACTGAATGTATAACTAAAGCTTCCTTTGAATTGTAATCAGTAGGACTGTAGTTCCAACTGACTTGCATTATATAAAATTGGATTGAAAAGTTCTCAACACATGGTTCTTTATAGCATTTTATGGATGTCAAGGTCACTTATGATTATGCAGGTGGGCATTGGGAGTTTTAATATATTTTATGTTACGTGGTGAGATGCCATTTGGATCATGGAGAGAAAATGAACTTGATACAGTGGCCAAAATTGCAAAAAGGAAGCTACATCTTCCCGAGAGTTTCAGCTCTGAAACAGTTGATCTCATCTCCAAGGTATTGCAAGAACTAAGACACTCTTTCTCTGAAGATATAGTCTATGTAGTTTGCATTGCTTAAAATATACACAATGGATGCTTGAGAACATCCATGCGTACTTTCTCTAATTGGATTTTGTTTGACTGATTGGTTCAGCTACTTGAAGTGGAAGAAAACAATAGACTTGGAAGCCAAGGTCCTGATTCTGTCAAGAGTCACCCATGGTTTAATGGGATTGAATGGGAAGGGATTAGAAACCACACTTTTCCTGTTCCTCAGGAAATTATTTCTCGTATAACACAGTACTTGGAAGTTCATTCTGAGGACTGTGGTGCTGGCTATCCGGGCTCGCCATTACAGGAGGTAGAAGAACTTAATGTGCCTGAATGGCTTGAGGACTGGTAGAACAATCACCATTTCCTTTTGTTTTCTTTTTGAAGTTTGGCACTCTGCCAATATTTACCATTGCTTATCTGGACAAATTGCAATCCAAGAATGCAGTTAACCAGAAAATGCAAACAGAGGAACAGATGCAAAATATTCCCTATAGTTTGAATCTTTTAGTTGCAGACTGGGTAGGGTAGGTTTATTATCTTCTACATCTCTTCCCTTTTCTTAATTTTTTTTGGGGTAATTCCCCTCCTCTGTAAATATTATATAAGTGTAAATGATTGAATTTGTTCAGTCAATTGCAATTCAAGCAAGTTAGTTTTGTCATTGACCAATATTCATATGAACACATAAAATGAAACTTATTTTTGTTCTTAAGCAACGTTTGTTGTGTTCACATCAAATTTGGGGACAATCTCTCAGTCTAACACAACATTTTCTTATTTGATTTATCATTTTGATAAACATGTTTTAATCGTTTAGTGAAATCTTTATTTCTTCCCTTTTCATCGTGGATCACGGATTACATAACACTTGTTTTTAGTATTTACAGTGACTGGATGGTATATTTTTTGAGTAGTCATATACCACAAACAGTAAAAATTACACTACACATAATTTATACTCTATGCAACATATCAAAGAAATATATATAAAAAAAAGAAAGAGATTAGATAATGAGAAGTCTACATCAAAACTCATAATCAGAATTTGGAAATCCAAGACCCATGACTAAACTTATCACTGAATATCGAACTTTTAACATTTTTAGTTTAAGTATTAAGAGTTAAGAGAAGAAAAATTCATGATATATAGTTTTATTGTTATTATTAAGAATGAGACTTTAAGTCTAACTCAATATTATAAAATTAATTTATAAGATAAGATTTGCATCTACTTATATACTATGCTCGAAATGACTCTGATGTCATATTAAAAAGTAAGTTTAACTCAACCTTATATAACCCGGCTTATAAGAAAAGTTTTACACCCACTTATATATTATATATAAAATGACCTAATCTCTAATCGAAGCAACAAGAAAAAAAAAACAGAGTATCGTGTTTCTTGATAAAGTTAACAAAGTTATTCGTGTAACTGTTTCTTATATTTTGAAATAAGATAAGTACTGCCATGAAGAAGGATATAAAGAAATATTACAAAAAAATATTGTTGAAAAGTGTAACAAAAACATAATTTTAAATTTAATTCTCAGTGTATGATTAGAAAAGCGACACAGCAACAAATATTACTTCAGTCAGTGAACACTTTTTTTTTTTAATTTAGTTTAGATGCGATGCAATATATCACGCTCTCATTTAATTTTTTTCAAAATGTTATATTACACCAGTTAGATGATTTAATCGGTATAATATATACTAAATATTTAAAAAATATTATCGTATTTTTGTTTATATCAGTTTTTGTTAGACTAGTTTAGAAAGTCGTAGTAATATGTTATTTCTGTGTAGTGAGTGTTAATCACATATTATCACGTTTGGTTGTGCAGTAGACTAATCCAAAGTTGTCCCATGAATTAAAAGAAACAAAAGTTGTCCTTCCAATTTTCAGTAACATACTATAGTTCTAGCTGTGTTACTGCTTTTCTTTCATGCAAATGCATCTTCATTTTAGTGCTTCTTATCCCCTTTCTTCTAATATAATATGTGATGGAGGCAATTCAAAGTGAGTGATCTTTCACATCAAGATTCAACAACATACCTTTTCTTAAAAATAAACCTTATTACTAAGAGAAAAAGTAGGGGAAAAGTACTTAGCATTCAAATTTAGCTTAGCCAGTTAAGGGGACCTATCAATCAGGAGGAGATTACCAATGTCATCATAATATATTCATTGCCTTTTTTCAACTTTGTTTTTTATTCAATCTCTTTCTCCCATAGTTTAAGCCAAAATATTTTCTTCTGATAATGACAAGGAGACCTACCCCTTAAAAAAATGTGACCATGTAAAAGTACACTGACAAATGTAATAATAGTTAATGTTAACATGCCACATAAAATACTCTTAAAACAAGTTTTCATGGAGCATGTAAGCACCTTGTCTATGTAGCACCTAGCCGTCTTTAGATCTGATTAATACAAAACTATTTTACATAGCAGACAGAGTTTGTGTAAAAAATGTCTGATATAATTGCTGAGCTCACATTTCGCAATTGCATCCTTCATTTGGCCTTCAAAACAGTGGAATAGTGCTTATTTTTTGCGTGTTGCATTGCCTCTCTTTTGCCATAACTTATCATGCACACTTCACACAGAAGAAACTGACAAAAACTACCTCTTATTTTAAGAAGCTTCTTCAGGTTATGCATATTATAGGCAATTATTCAACCTACTGACATAAATTACAGACTTGGTTTCATTTTTGTATTGATTGGCTTGACGCAAATTGGTTATTGATTACTTATTATATTTGATCCATAGAAGGAAAAATTGAAGAGTAAGAGAGGTGTAGAACTTTGGAGGGGTCAGAAATTTTAGGATTGGTTAAGCATATAAAAACTCATTGATTTGCTTAATCAAATATCAGTACTTCAGATCTTTGAACTTCTGGGGCTGATCCATATTTTCCTCTTGCTTAGTAAAAATAGTTAAAGAAAAAGGATGGAATAAAAAGAACTTGTTTGATTAATGAAACCATGGCGTTATTCGGCTACTTGTTGCCTAAGTTCAGTTGTTAATAATGTGCAATGTTTATATGTTACGCAAAAGAGAATGGAAGGGATATAAAATATGACCAAGATGAACATTATTTAGCACAACGGCATGAAGCTGTCTTCTATTATTCTTGCTGAAAATCAATAGAAATTGATTATGAGTTCAAAAAGAAGATACAAGTTTACGTTTACAAGGATTTCTATTACTCTGGTCACAAGGGTCTCCTTAAATTTTCTGTTATGGAAAGATTAACAAAGATTTTATGCAGATCATAAGAATCAAAGAAATAGAGAGATTGATTGAAAGGAAACAAGGAACCTGTACTTGCTTTGCTTAACTGTGTACTATTCAACAAAAAAATCTAAAATCTATACGAAGTTGTTGAACAAGGACCGAAACCAAACATTTGTATTGAGTTATAGATCTAATGGTAGTTGTTTATCCAGAGATTGCTGAGATCTTGTTTCTCTATTCACAAACCATTGAGCTGTTCTTTTAGCTATTGGAAACCAAATCTGCCTCATTCTTTCCTCTTTAAGGTTGTTTTGAACAGAAGAAGAGTCCTTGAAGACCCTCATTTTCATGCCTAAGTTTCCAAATCTAGAGACACCAGTGATTTCTGATATTGACCTTTTCTCACCAGGGTTCACATACTTTGGTGCATGACTTGAGTTTCCTGCAGAATCTGATGTAAAAGGAGGATCCTTTTCTGAAACTGATTTGATGTTGTTTAGTGCACTAACTTTGCTCTCGAAGGAAATTTTCCTCTCCATCTCCTCCTTGATGTTCTTAATTTGCTCATTTTCTACCACCTCTCTTGGGGTTGACATCAAGTCTGCATTTGATTCGAAGTTGCTGAATCTGTTGCTTGATGTAGCATTCAGCATCTCTGAATTCAAAAACATAAGGTCTGAAGAACTCACGTTGCTCCACCTGTGCTTGAACACAACATCAGATATAGTAATCATGTGGTTGTGTTTATGATACCCCTTCTGGTTACCATCACTATCTTCTGCCCCTTTTTGGATGAGCAATTCTTCTTCCTTGACACCCTTTCCCATTTTCCGAAAGCTGCTTCCAACACTGAATCTTGATGAACCATGATGCTCTTCCTCTCTCTGGACAAAGATGTCTAAGTTAGATTCTTCACCTAGACCTGATTGGTTTGCTAGCCTCCTTAAACTGTTTGAATATGTGAAGGTAGTGTGGTCCTCAGGGTTGACCTTGTGCCTGCAAATAGGACAGCTAGAGTGCCTTTCAAGCCAGTGGTCTATGCAATCAATATGAAAAGCATGCTTGCACTTTGGTAGAAGTCTGAGAACTTCAACATCTTCAAACTTTGATAAGCACACTGCACACTCCAGCCCTTCCTTTGACCCTTTGAGTGAAGAGAATCTAAAGAAGGGGAGTGATTCTATGACAGTCTTGTCAATTCCTGAAAATCTAGACCTTGATCTCACAAAAGTTGGTAGATTTTCTTGGTTCCCAAGAGAAGCTGAAGAGCCGCGGTGTTGACAGAATTTTGCATACATGAGAAGAAAGAATGTCAGTAGAAACATGACACCAAGGATTCCTATGACAACAGCAAGGCTTGGCTGGAAATTGGACACAGCATCTCCTGAAGGTGCAGTACTCTGTGCTCTAACTTGTAGGAACAAGATTGAAAGAACAAAAAGGATAACACCAAGCTGATTCATAGTTCTTGTTCTCCTCTTGCATTCTGCAGCAGAAGTTTCACAATTGATGAGTTGAAGACTTATGGATTTATAATGGGGTTGTTGTGCATGGACATTATTCAATGATTCTTCCACAAATGGCAACCTTTCCTTATGTCAGTTTTCTTGGTTTCTTCTCAGGTTACGTTTTGCGTCTAACTTGATTCTTCATTTAAAATATCATTACAATATTCAGGACTGAGTAGTGACCACAAGGTGGTGGGGCTAGCCCACAATTGTATTTAACTCGGGTTTCTGACTTGGTTTGAGTGTCTCAATGACATATGGTATGACAAAGCAAAGTTTTCCAGTTTAATCCTTAGGCTACCTTGCTGGTAATACATGGAAGATTACTCCTTAATCTCACCTTTCATATGAAATTGAATTTTGAACTTAACCTCGTTTTGGTTAGAATGTGATAGGTTAGAATGTATCACAGACACTGATACGATACGGAGACGGACACACACGGACACAGAGATATGCATAATCTTTAAAATGTAGGATACGAAGATACGAATTTATATATTATATAATTATGGATTATATAAATTGACAATAAAGATTTATACACAAGTATTTTAGCATAATGTTTTTTTATAACTGATTCAAAATGATTTGTTCTTTATTTTTATAATCATACTAAAAATTTATACAATAAGTTTGAGTTTTTAGAAAATTAATATATTTCTCCTTTTTAAAATTGTGTATAATTGTCAAAAATCTAACAAATATTTTTTGAATTGGACACTTCACCAATACGTATAGTACGAAAGTGTCAGTATCCGATACGTATATCCGACGTGGACACGCTATTTAAGAGGACTACTTAATCTGAATCTTTGATATGACTTTTAAACTTTGGATGCATGTGTTATTTATTATATATTTTTCAAAAGTTACATATGGGATATGAGGATGACAATGTCAAAGGTAGTAAACCCCACAAAGGATTGGGAACAGTGGTAGGTGAAACTGTGCTTCAGGGGAAGAAAAAAGTCATTTGTGAGGAGGGTTTTTAGGCCATGCCTTCATCACCAAATGGTGTGGAAATGGCCTTGGAAAATCAAAAAGAAAATGTCAAAGGTAGTTAGTTATCACATCACAATCCATCAGTCTACCTTTGCAGCTGCTCTTGCAGCATAGCCAAACCTTCAAGACATGGATCTTAACTCACCAGAAATGCCACACGTTTTTAAAAAGGGTTATTGTGATCTCATTTATCAACATAAAAGTACATGAAAAATTAGATTGAGCAGAAAAAGATTATCTGATCTGGCTGCATCTACTGATATAGGTTTATGAGGAATTTAATATTTTCTCAATGCTCAATGATGATCATGAATCTTTCACTAACCATTCTAACAACCTGTTATATTCCTCTCAGTGCTTATATTTTACTAATAGCGGCCAAGTTAACTGCATCAGTTTGGCTGACCCATCAAAAGAAACTTAAAAAAGAAAGTGTTGAAAAAACGATGTTAATATACAAATTTCAACTTTGATTTAGTCAATTATAATAAAGCAATCAAAAAAGGACATGCTTGTCTTGCTGCTTCCTAATAAAAGCTGTGATGTTGCAAGACTTCGTAGCAAAGAGGTAGAAGGTTATGTAACACATTTGGTCAAAGCAATGCTTTATTTTTTTCCATGCTTGTGTGGTGACAGCAGCAGTGGAAAAGATAACGCTAATGATACGTGATAAACACGAAAGTTATGGGTGAAATTATTGCCCTTTGGTAGCATGATGCCATATTTAAGCTCTAAAATTAAAATGGAACTGCTAGATTTGGATGATTATTATTCATTACATGTTGCAAGATAAGGAAGAAAGAGTTAAAGTGAGTGTTTAGTTTTGATATAGTATTATCCATGTTGAATCACGTGTTATCACACTTTTAAACTACATGACTAGATAGCAAACTAATGCTGTAAGTTTGCCAAGACAACAAAACAAAACGATATTAACAATAGAAGAAAATGTGGTAAATATGTAAGATTTGTGGAATTTGGTACAAAAACTCTTCATTTCTTATTATAGGTTGAAGATCACACATTGACTAGAGATTAAGACATTTCATAGTATATAAATGATATAAGTGGGTGCAAACCTCACTTTATAAGCTGATTTTATGAAGTTGAGTTAGACTTAAAAGTTCACTTCTTAATATGCAAAATCATTTGAGTTTATCCTAACAATTATTTGTTGGACTTATCATACCATTCATAATATATAATCTCACGCATTAGTTGGTAGCCTCGACATAAAGAAAATGTGTTGATGCAAACTTTACCTTTTAAACCAGTTTTATGAGATTGAATTAGACTTAAAATTCATTTTTAAGTTAAAAAGAGGCTCCGTTTGAGCATCGAGGAAAACAGAAGGAAATGGCAGTTCAGGAGGGTCATTAATTCCCTTGAGAAATGGAGTGATTTTTGCCCATGCCCCCTTTTCAATGGGCTTGCCACGTTTCTAGAATGGAGAGTTTGGAAGACAAAAGCATCGGTGGAAGTGGAAAGTGGGTGCAGGTTTTCTGGAAGCTTGACGTTTGATAATTGAAAAGAAAGTATTACTTTTATCAGCAATGACAATAATAATATACACAATTCAAAGCAACTCTTAATCTTAACCACACGTGTTTGGGTTGTTCAACTCATTTTAAGTTCCTAGAATGTTGTGAAATTTAAAAACTTCAAAACAAAAACAAATTATATTGGTATAAAATAAAGAATTCAATAAGAATTGTCGTTCAGATATGGAATCATTACTCGTCTAACAACTGAACTGCTACATCCGTAGCTCAAATGGTGAAACCGGATAACTAGTTCCTATGTTTTAAGAACTCCATAAGCACATCCTTGCATATGTTTTAATAAAAGCTTGAAAATAATTAAAGGGATTGGTCATCCTCAATTTTTGAAGTCCATTTAGTGCCCAACATGCCCTTAGCAATCTGGAAACAACAATACTGTATTGATCCTTGGACAGATGATGCTAGCAGGGGCCATTATTACATACAACTGCAAACTTGATTGCATTGGCTACAAGTAAATGAAGTTGAAAAGCCAAACAAGTTATCAAAGTGTGTACAGAAAAATGGTAGGAATCTCATTCATCTTTACAAAAATTAACAGCCCCATTTCCCTGATTCTCCTGTTGGGAACTTCAATACTAAGGTACAACTTAGACGGTACAAGACTATCCATGGGAAGAGGCAGCAGGATTGCCGTTTGCTACTGTTCCCAAAACTCCACTGCCCTCTGCAGCTGCTTGGTCTTCGTTTGCATGGCGAACAAACTCCTCAGGGGTCATGTGAGAACCATGGCAAGCACACACAATTCTAACTTGGTTAGTGCTATATCGGTAAGTAACACCAGATATTGTCCTGCCATTTGGACCTGAACCTGAGGTGGATACCCAAGGAAGATTTGGATAGGAACCACATCCACCAAATTTAACATCTGCAGCAAGACCGGGCTTAATATTTGAAAAATCAATGATAGAACCTTCTCCTGCTGATACGTCTGATATATCTTTGGCCCTAAGGCTTGTGTTTCTTCCTTTCACATCTTCAGGTTGTGAAGAGGGGCCTTCTTCAGTGACACGCTGTTTACCATCTCCTTTGGAACGATCTAATGGCCTTCCTTCGTATGGTATGGCCTCGGATATGTTGTTAGAGATTACTTGGAGTGCAGCTATATCCATACAATAATATTATAATTGAGCTTAAAATTAATACAGAAACATATTAAACTGCAGTCTTAACAGATATACAAACATTTATCAGTGATAACTTCTTTATATCAATCTTGTGAGATTTAACATATTTGGTTTAGTTTATCAATCTTGCAACCATAATGCATTATAGACTATATGCACAGTCCAAAGCATTTTAACAATTTATCAATCACTTCTACGGAGGGGGTTTGAGTTAGAAAGATTTTACCAATATGTTCCATTCATATAAAAAGTACCTGGGTTAGTTGGAGCCCTGCCAACATAAGAGTGTAATTGCTGAGGACGAGAAACCAAACCCCATGGTTGGTCCTCCAACATGGGAAGCTGAACAGGCGGATATCCAAACATCACCGGCAGGCTCCCATTATTCACTGATTGGGCTCCTGCGCGATCACCTGTTGCAGCAGGCATTACATGCATCACTCCATGTATCTGAGGGCCTGGTGCCCCAACAGGGCTAGAGTCTTGTACTGAAGAAGGGTAAGCTACATTCATCATATTTACAGGTTGAACAGAAAAGGAAGCACCGTAGTTCATGTTTGTGTGCTTAAAGTCTTTTTCTGATGACCCATTAAACCTCTTCTGCCCATTAAAGTCAGTAGCATTTGAGTCAGCACTTCCACGAACCTCTTTTGCAGCATCGGAAGAAGAACCAACTCTGATGAATCCTTTGGAACCATCACTGTGGTGTGAGATGGGCCTGGAGGTGGAGTTCTCAGTTTCAGAGTCAGCCACATCTTCATTTTCTGCAGTTGAACCTTCCTCTGTTATAGAAATATGAGATGTTCTAGCCCTCTCATGCAAATCAGCGTGGTGGACATCACTGTCATGCTTCTTCTGAATACGTATCTCATCAAAAGACATTTTCCGCTTATTTGCTGCCTCTGACCGTTTTTCATCTTCAATCTCAAGAGGTTTACTATTCTTTGCTACCAGAAATCCTCTACCATTTAAATTCAAAGAAGCATTCTCTTCTTTGGCCTTAGAAAGGTCATTAAAGAAGTTCTCCTCAGGCTTTGTGGAATCAGTTTTTCGCGTCCCACTAATAGATTCTGGCTTCTGAGGAGCATTGTCAAACATGCTCTTAAAGTCATCCACCATTTTGCCACCTCTACCAACTTCTTCAGCCCTAGTATCTGAGGAGCTACCATTCTTACCCTTGGGTTTGGCAGACGAGCCCCCACAAGACAAACCCAAGCTGAGCTCAAGTCCACTCTCATCCTCCATATTGTAATATCCAAACCTATCAAAATTCAAAACAGATCAAACAGCTTTATTGGTGTACCTTCCATAATACTTGTTACTCATCAGCCTGCGCACACCCTAAGCAACCTTCCTCAAATATCTGCATTTAAGTTTGAAATCAGACATGACAAGCAATTATCAGTGGCACAACACAGGTTTAATTAATATCTGCATTTTTAGTTTGCAATCAAACACAACAAAATTATCAGTGGCATATCACAGGTTGATGTAGAGAAAAATATTAACATAACCACGGTTTTCACTTAGGACGAAACTTAGATACTATTTCTTAAGCACTGTTTGTATTGTTCTCTGATCAAAATTGAAATTTCACCTCAATAATCCACATTATAATAGTTTATATGAAACGAGATGAAAATCCAATTCTGATTGGAGAACAAATAATTATTTCTAAGTTTTCTCCTTTCACTTTAGGAAACAAACATAAAAACAAAAACTCATTCCTCTATATTATCAAGGATGGGATAGATTTCATTAATATAAAAATCCATGGGGAAGCTGAAGACTCACTTGAAGCATCAAAACACCATTTACAGTCCAATAAACAAATAATTAAAAAAAATCCACCACAACACAACCAAACACTTCCAAATAGAACTTCAAAATCTACATCAGATTAGAACAATAACAATTTTTCAAATTAGAATAAAAAAACATTCAGTCAAATTCACTACAAGCAATGATGTGAATCAAGTGAAAGACCTCACCTTACTCGTGATCCAAATCTTCCCCCTCTCTCATACTCTCCAAAGAGGTGTGGAATTCTTGCTTCTGATCCCCCAATCTGGAGAAGCCAAGAGCCATAGGCCAAATCAGCAGCTACAAGAGCATGCCTTTTTTCCCCTCAATTTGGAAACTTTGGTGTCCCAAAGCGTTGCTTGAAGGATAAGAAAAAATGGGTAAGGCTCCAATCGGAGATCCAAAGCTTACTCTGTGAGATGCACGATGGGAGAAGAAACAGAACCATAAAAGCATATTAGAATCAAGGAAATTAGGGTTCACATGCCAATGATTGAAAAAATGAAGAAGAGAAACAGCATAAGTAGAAGAAGAGGTATATATACCTGAAACCATGAAGAGGAATGATCAAAACCCTAGGTCAAGTCTGCATCTGTGTGTGTATCAGTGGAAGATTGAGACTGTAACAGAGAAAATGCTTTAAAGGATAATATTTTTTTTTTAAGAAAAAAAAAACAGCAATTTCTTAACGTTGGAATTGCAAATGTGATTCTTACGTTGGATCCCATTTGATATATTCATATTGTTTTTATTTATTTTTCATTTTTTATAATAAATATATACGCACTGTTTAGTAGGTGGGTCAATCAGATACGTCATTTTTTTAATCAATTCAACAAAAAAAATTATTAAATTAGATGTTGATATATATATTGATAATGTTATATTTTTGTAATGACGTTTTATTAAGAAAAATTAAAATAACATTTAGAAAAGTAAAAACCACGTGAAACATGTATGCTTATTATTTATTGGCTATAGAGTATTTAGGATAAGGCTTAAGATTTAGGAGGAATATGGAATTATAAATCATAAATTATATATAATAATTATTAACTATTGATTTTTAATTAATAAAATATATATATTAAGAAAACAGAAAATTCAGTTCACTCATTATGGAGATTGAGATTTTGCAAGTTGAGTTCATTAACTCATGATTTGAGCAAGAATATTAATAAATTCGATTAGAATTTTTTTCATGAGAAATAATAATATGGAGTGAGAAAGTGATAAATATCTTCATGGGAATTATTTTGATCATTTATTGAGAAGGTCTATACTGAATTTATTTTTTTTTTCATAAAAAATAATCATACTCATCATTATATATATATATCAAATAAATAAAATGTATGGATAATTAAATTATTTTTTCGTTTCAAGTGATAAGGTACATTGATTTAGAAGAAAACAAAAAAAAAATGTAGTAGATAGATCTTATAATTAATTATGACTAATAGTATGGTACAGAGAGGAGAAGTCACCTACCACTTTATTTATTTATTTTTGTGTTTTGTTGTTTTCATTATTGATAGACCTAAATTATAGTAAAGGTTAGAAAATAGAGTCAATTGCTAAAATTAAATTTATCAGTAAAAGAATAAATTAATTAAAATAAACATTTGAGAAGTGTCTCATTCAATTTTATGTTGTTATTGTTTGTTAGTAGTGAGAGTTTTTTCTTGTATTGTGTTTGTTGTTTTTACCTTTTTTAAAAGTGTATATATTTTTCAATAATAATAATAATATAATACCTTTCATATCCTCACGTTACCAATACAAGATATTATATATATATATATTTTTTAAATATTGCATGCTAACATTGGTCCCCTTGATCACCATCTCTTGAAGGATACAAACATTTTCTCTTTTACTTTAAAACTATTACTTTTACATGAATTTCTCTAGTGAAAAGCCAAAGTTAATCTCTTCAAACAATTTGTCATTTTAATTTTAATTTTAATTGAAAATCAGATTAATTTCATTTAAAATCATAAAAAATCTTTGTCCTGAATTTTATAAAAAAATTAATTTATATAAATACCTACGTATTTGTGTATATAAGTATACATATAATTATCTAAAAATCATTCTAAAATCTTCCAAATAAATATAGAGTATTTTAAAACATAAAACTTAAATAAAGAAACATCAATAATCTTATTTGGAATTGTTGTCGGAATCTACAATACATTTATAATTCACGACTAAAACTTTTTAATTATATTTTTAATGACATTAAGTTAACTTGTTAGAATTCAACAAATTGTAAAAGACTTACATTAAGTATATTTTAATAAAAATTAACATATAATCCTTCATAAACAATATTGATAGCCCTACCTGAATTTCATATATTAAGATAGTTTCATGAGTTCATTTTACAAAATTTGAACAAAAACATTTTTTCAATTTTCCACCACATTATATTGATTTATATAATTTGAATTATTAATGAAATTATGATATATCTATGAGGTTCGGACACACTTCTTAAATGATGTGTCCGTGTTGAACACATTATCGGATATCGATACTTGTAGGACATGTAGGTAAAGTGTCTAATTCAATAAAATATTGGTTAGATTTCTGACAATTTTAATACAATTTTAATATAATTTAAAATAAATACATTAATTTTCTAAAAACTTAAATTTATTATATAAATTTTTATTATAATTCAAACCAATGTATTTGTATATTGGTGTATATGTTTCATTGTTTCATAATGATATATACCACGAGTATGAATTCATGCCTTTAATACAACTTTTATTTCTCTCTAGAATTTGAGGTGTGATGAAACATTTTCCTAATTATAAACAATAAAGCCTTTTTCATTGGCCTAATATTATTTTTTTTCCAACATTCACAACTTCACTCTGTTCCTTTGCCATGGCTTCTTCAATTCGTCCCTCTCTTTCTTCCTTCATGTTACCCTCCTTCTCTTCTTGCAACCCTTCTCAAAAACTCTCTCTTTTTCATCTTGGTAGCGGTAAGCTAGAATCATATCTCTCTGTCTTTCACCCTTTTGCAAATAGTCCCCAAAGATGCCATCTTTTTCATCCACCATTTGATCAATCCTAGATTTGATACCCAATTTAAAAGGGATTTATTTTTTTCCCATTTTTATTATTAAATCATGCTTGTGTTGCATTAATGCTGCATTTGGCATGTTCTTGACACATGTTTTTAACCAGGATTGCCACTCTTGCATGTTGAGGGTGTGTGTCTGTGATTTTTATCAACTGAGATTGTTGTTGTGTTGTTTTATGCAGGTATTAGACGGTTACATAATTTTGGCTTGAAAGCTTCTAAGTTTTTGAGACATGATGATGATAACTGCATGACAAAGAAGGCATCTATGAACACGTCCTCAGCTGCTGCACAGGAAAATGCACTGGATTGGGTCAAACATGACAAGAGAAGAATGCTTCATGCTGTGTATCGTGTTGGGGACTTAGACAAGACCATAAAGTATGTTCAAGATTAAATAGTTAGAAACTAACAATCTATAGATTCTATATACTACATTAATCATTCTTATTGGAGAAATAAACTTCTTGTTGTGATTTCAGATTTTATAAAGAGTGTCTCGGAATGAAGTTGCTCAGAAAGCGTGACATGCCAGAGCAGAGACATACCAATGCCTTTCTTGGATATGGGCCTGAGGATGCTCACTTTGCTGTTGAACTGACATACAGTAAGAACTGTTGACATTCCTGATAATTGCAGAACTATGCATTTTCTGAAATTTGTTTTACATTCTTCAGAAGTGGAAACCCTTCTGTTAATGTTGGTTTTCCTTTAACAATGTTCCAGATTATGGGATTGACAAGTATGACATTGGAGATGGATTTGGTCATTTTGGTCTTGCTTTTGATGATGTGAGTTTGCCAAACTTGATGCTATGATTTGTAAACATTCTTCATTAATACAAAACAATATTTTGTGAACTATTCCAAATGAATCATTTTATTGTTATTATTGTGGGAATGGAGATGCAGTTGTGGTTATTACTTGGGATTTCCATGTTCTTTCTGACCAATGTATAATATGAAATTTGCTTGTCTTTATAATTTATTTATTAGATTTCAAGAATTGTGGAACTTGTCAGAGCTAAGGGTGGCAAAATTACTAGAGAGCCTATGCCTGTCAAGGGAAGCAACTCAGTAATTGCATATATTGAAGATCCTGATGGTTATCAATTTGAACTTTTGGAAAGGGCTCCCTCTCCGGAGCCTTTGTACAAAGTAATGCTTCGAGTTGGTGATCTTGACCGTTCCATCAAATTTTATGAGAAGGTGAAGGTCAATGCAATTTTATGTTGGATGTTCTTACTTTCTATACAAAACATTTATTCGTTTGTGATTACTTGCTGCTTAGGCTTTTGGCATGAAGCTACTTCGAACACAAGATGATCCAGAATCCCAGGTGCCCTTCATATTCATTCTGTTACAGGCATTTGGAATTGAGAATTTTAATGAATCTAGTATATGCTAAGAATTCACTGTTTATATCCGATTGTGGGGGCTCTGCTGCCTTTGTTTCTGATACCATTTTATCTGGGTGGAAATCTTAAGCTTGAGGGCAAGAGGGACAGGATCCCTTTCTGGTCTATTCTGTAATGTGCAATGATCTCTTTTGTACCACGAAAAGTTAAAAGTAACACTGTGATATAACTGTATGAACTATCGCATTTTGATGTGTTTTTTTTCAAACCTAATTCTTATAAAGTATGATGTACTTGTTGCCTATTGTTTGGTGATGTGTAAAATTATGTTCATTTCAGCACTATGCTCAATCAACTTGTTTAGAATGGAAGTGTGTGCCCTACCAAATGACTGTTTTTATATTTTATCATGTGAAATCATTTATCTGAGTGTGCAGCTATCAACTTGATATAAATAAGATTGTTAGGTTATCTTTTCCCCTTTTCTCCTAGGGCTATCAGAGGGTTGTTGAAGAGCTTGTGCCAGAGCATAGAAGTTGTATATAACATCTTTTTTCTTTATGATTCCATAGGTTTCCATCAATGTTTTAAAGAAAAAACAAGAATACCATGATCATTCTTTTTATTATTTCTGTCTCCCGTACAATTCATTTGTGTTTACTGGGTTTGAGATGTCACTGAAACGTCCTTAAAATTAACTAGGTTAGCAAACCGTCTTACAACTGTCTAGAAGACACACACCAACATTAAGAACCATCATCCATGGACATGCAGCCATAAGGTCATTTTTTTGGGAAAGAAAGATTCGACATCTTTTAACTAGGTGCTCTCATATTTATGTTTCTTTTGAAATACATGTATCATCCATTTGGTTCAATCTTGTTTGATTTGTTGGCCTAAAAATTGTTTCTTTCCATGACTTTTGATACATGGGCATGTGATTGCTTTTGCTTCATCCATGATAGTTTATGGTTTTTCTTTTTCTGTTTTTGTTTTCGGTAGTAGAACACAACAGCAATAGTGGGATATGGTCCAGAGGAAAAAAGTGCTGTACTGGAGTTGACTTACAACTATGGAATCACAGAATATGATAAAGGAGATGCTTATGCTCAGGTAAGCCAAAGTTGCTCGTATTTTCATTTTTGATAATATCATTTGAATCTGCTAAGTATTATTCATCATTCCAATTTTGCCTTTTGTTTTCTAATGTAAAGAAATGACTGAGTTTTCATATGACATTTGAAATTCTTACTACCTTGTGTTTGTTAACAGTTTCTTTATTTTCACAGATTGCAATTGTTACAGATGATGTGTACAAAACTGCAGAAGCAATTAAACTTGTTGGTGGGAAGATTATTCGGGAACCAGGACCAATACTTGACACAAAGATAAAGATCACATCATGTGTGGATCCTGATGGTTGGAAAACTGTATGGTTCTGTGAACATTTTTTTCTTCTTCTCTATTTCCAATATGTTTTATTCATCATTTCACCCTGGATTGCTCGTTATATGTTGGTTCTAGTTTAGTCTAAGTTTAAAATTGAATCTTTAAAGTGACCAAATCAGTCTTTCTTATAATGAAACATTTGTGACTAACTTGTTTTTATCCCCTCTAATGTACAGGTTTTTGTAGATAATATTGACTTTAAGAAGGAGTTGGAGATCAGAATTTGAGGGGAGGAAGTGATATTCTTTGTTGAAGTTGCCACAGTTAGAGAATGTATCATGCAAGTCCATTTGTTGTAGATGATAGAATAAGACTTTGGCAATAACAGCAGTTTCAATGATTTTGGCAATAACAGCACATAGAGTTTCAATGATTTTGGCAATAACAGCACACATAGTTTCAATGATTTTGGCAATAACAGCAGTTTCTCCTCCTCCAATGTCCACATTGCATGTTTCAGAATTGTATCATGTCAAATATCATATTTACTTTGACCTTGCCACATGAAAAAGTGCCTTTTTCCCACAATATTGTATATTGATGAATGCAGTGAAAGATGCATTCAAAGCATAAAACTACTTTACTTGTAAGAAACTATTATAGATAACAAGTGTTGATTTTAATAATAATGATCTTAAAAATTATATAAGTGTGTTAAAAATTAGTGATTATTAAAATCTCCCCTAAATATATGATTATAAGTAAAAACTAAACTATTATGAAGGATAAACTTGTTGATTATTATAATAATCATCTTAAAGGTTCATTAGTTCGATATGATACAATAGAGTATAAATAAATATAATACAAGAAGAACATAGTAAGTCTTAGTGATGATGCATACAAAATAACATATTAAATAATTATAGGATATAATTTAAATTGTGTTTAAATGATACTTTTTTTATTAAAATTACATATACTTCTGTAAAAGTTGACTTTTAGTTTATATTTTCTTACAAATTATGAAATTTATCAACAAATACATTGTGTATATCCACTTTTATATTACAAAAAATTATAAAATATTTTTAAATTATAATTAATTTCTTAAAAATACTAAAATTATTATTATTTAATTTTAATACTTTAATAATACTATAATTTAAATTTATGTGGCATAGTAGTTATAACTATAAATACATATACGATAGTATATCAAATAAAAAATTATGGTATAATCAAGATTAATATTAAAACAAAGTTAACTATTTATTTATTTATTTATAGTTACTTTTTTAAAACGTATAAACAAATTACACAAGTTTTGTAAAATTAACATTATGATTCAAATATTTTAAAAAAATATTTTGAATAATAAAAAATTAAATTTTAATATTTTAATTAGCACTGTGATTTAAATTTATTTGTGAATATATTATAACACTCCTTTAATATTAAAACTATTTTTTCATCAAAATAATGTATTTATATGTTTTAATGTAAAGTTCTTGAATAATATTTACTCAATTTAAAAAAAAAATATTAACATATTTTAATTTTATATCTCAGTTTTGTAAATATAATAAATAATAAGTTGAATGGCATTGTACATCTTAGTGATATCAGCAATAAGCAATTTGAGTGGAAGGTATTAAAACTGACAATAAAATCTTGGGTTGATGATATTTATGGTCCCTGAAAAAATGGGCCATCTTTGATTCAATTTTTGGAATAATTATTATTTACTAATTCAAAAAATTGGGTAATTAAAACATATATGAACAAAAAACTATAGTTCCATGTTAGAAATTAAAATCATAAATGGATAATATCCATGTTTGATTGTTACTATATATACCAAAACTCATCAGAACATATAATTACAATATTATAAACAAGATATCAAGATATCAATTTCTGATGTAATAAACTTAAAAACATTTTTAAGTGTTATAATTTGCTTTAACTTTAAACTTTTATATGCAATATTATATAAAGGCATTATCAACACACTCTTAGATAATACTAGATTACTAGAGATAAAAACATTTCATAATATATAAGTAGGGTGCAAACTTCTTCATCTTATAAAATAATTTTTTAAGGTTGGATTATACTTAAAGTTCACTTCTTAATACCTATGTAACATAGACACGGACACGAATACTAATACGACATAAACACAAACACGAAGATACGTATAATATCTAAAATGTAGGATACGGAAACACAAATCTATATATTATATAATTATGAATTATATAGATTGACAATAAATATTTATGTGCACAAGTATATTTCAATTTTTGTTGTAACAGAAAGATGTTTCTCATGGCTGGTTCAAAATGATTTATTGCTTATTTTTACAATTATAATAAAAATTTATACAATAAATTTGAGTTTTAAAAAAATTAATGTATTTTTTCGGTTTAAAATTATGTTAGAACTTTGCTAAAATTGTGAGAAATCTAACAAATATTTTTTGAATTAAATACTTTACCGATACGTGTACAAGTGTTGGAGTCTAATACGTGTGTCCAACATGGACATACCATTTAAGAGACATATCTGAAGCTTTATAGCTTAATACACTCTATTTTAGTATTATTTACTGGACAAAAAATTACATAGCTAATCAAAGTCTATTTTATTGACTTTTATGTGAATAATATTAGTGTCATAATTAAAATTATTTTGCACAAATATTATACTGGATTTATTATTGGTTAAAATTTATTAAAAATGATATAATTAAAAATAGGTTGAGTTTTATAGATTGAGTTAAATTTAAACTCCAGTAATATGTTTTATCAGCATTATTTATTAAAGAAAGAAAAGTTACCTAGTTAATCCCAACCTATTTTGTTGACTTTTATGTGAATAATATTAAAGTCATATCAATGATGAGTTGTAACTAAATGGTAGGTGAAACTATTTTGCACAAACATTATACTCTATTTAGTATGGGTTAAAATTTATTAAAAATGATAAAATGGGGAATGAAGTTGATTGAATAATAAGTTTGGATATGAAAGATAAGAAAAGTTGAAATGCAGAGTGAGAGTGGAGTTGAATTTAGTGGTTGAAGTGAATGAGAGGAAGCAATGATAATGAATCAGTGTGAAGTTAAGTTTTACCTTCCTAGTTAGTAGATACATCATTCTTTAAGGGCTACACAGAAAATGACCTCTTTGATTCCCACTCATGCCTCTGCTTTACCCTCTTTTTAATTCAACCATTTCAATCTCTATTCCTCACATTCTAACAAACTTTACATGATTGAACAAATTTGTAACATTACTGTTCAATGCCATTTGAACATGTTTATGAACACACTTAATCAATCATAACACACCCACAATCATCAATCATGAATGTGTGTACTCAATTGTGTTGTGTCTGTTTCTAAGTGTGTGGGTGAGTGCATTTTCATTCTTGCCTGCAAAAGCATGTGTGTTAAAGAGAGAGATTAGTGGTTAAGTGGTACTTCAGATCATAGATGTTAATCAGATATGAAGTACCAAAAGGGAATATAGTATGTTTTTGCAAAACTACAGAAGTCAAATATACTATATAGTAAAACAGCAGTGTGCAGAAAATGGGACCCTACATAGTTAACCAAAAATATTAAAAGTATTAGGACATACCCAAATTTCTAAATCAGGGTCCTATTGAATTACGGCCATAATTACCTTGTTTTTTTTTCTTTGGTTCATAATCACCTTATTACTTTTAGAGTGTTATGGATTACTTTTAGAATTACACAATATCACTCCATATTGTAAACTTATGTATTTTCAATGTTCATTTGTTAAAAGAGGAATGATACATTAACAACTTGTTCCACTATACAACCTCTAATTCATGATATAAAAAAAAATATTTCTCTTACTTCCGCTACTTACCCAATGGATCGCTTAGAATAGACCGAATCGAAGTCGGTAAGCATTCGACGAATACGCTAACTATGGATATAATGTCAGAAATAGACCGATTTTATATCGCCTTTCATTTTGAATCAGCAAAAGCAATGTCTCCTTGCATAATATGTTTTTTTTTTCATTTCATATAAAAATTGAAATTTTAAACTAAGAAATATTGGAACAAGATTATCAATGTATTATTTTTCTAGGCAAAATAACATTTTTCTTGGTGTGTTTTTATTGTGCAGTTGTTATACTAACACTTTTCTTACTTTTACTGTGTTGGTTTTCTTCATTGGGCCAAGAGGCATGAACTGATGTACCTATATATCAACTCCCTTTGTTCTTTCAAGTGTTACTCCTCAGCATCACCAACAATGAATCATGGCAGAGAAAGCTCAAAGGTACCCTTTGGAGAGAAAGAACTCTACACTTCATCATTGTTTTCCTTCCCTTCCTTCACCCTCTTCACTCCCAATAATCACACCCTCTTCAGTTTCTGCCCCATGTTTTCTACCTTGGAATTCAACAAGTTAAACAGTGCAAGAGCTGCTGAGGCTGACTCTGGCAATTTCAATTCCTTCACATCAAGTGAAGACTCATCTGGCTATTGTGATGTTCTTGAGGACCTTTTCTGTGCCAAGTCAGACACAGATTCATCCAATGAGGCATGTGGTGATGAATCAGATGAAGAAGTGAGTTTGGAGGAGTTACTGCTCCATGGAAAAACAAAGGAGAAAGTTGAAGTATTGGCTGCAATGGTTGGAGTTGACACTGCTGATCCAGCAACTGTGCTGAATGAAGTAGTGAGAGTTCTCAAGGTTTTGAAGAGGATAAATCAGTATCAGTTAAGTGCTTAAAGGAAGCTAAGAATTTTAGTTCTTCTCATATTATGGCAGCAACCATTTTTTTACTTGTTGAAATGTACTTTTTCTCATGTCTTTGAATCTAACACCTTTAAAATATTGAGCTTCATAATTTTCAGTTGGTTATTTCAGCTCTGTTTCTCCTTTTCTCAGAAAATTAACATAAAAACTTCATCATGGTGTACTTCAATAATTTAAAAGCAAAACGAATTCCTTACATTTTTTTTCCATATATAGTTGTGCAAATGATAGAAGGAGAAATCTTGAGGTGATAATCATATCTATATGATTTTATTTGATATTATTTATTTCGATTTCAAGTTATCTGAGATATTGTATGGTTTAGAATTCAAAGTTTTCCCACAGTTTTATCTTTTAAAAAGTATTTGGATAGATTAAATATATTTAAACGATTATTGATTTGGACTCTTAAATAATGAGAAATTATTGAACATACTGAAATAGTATTAAATTAAAAAAAATAGATATCTAATAAAAAAAAGAAATATATAACATTTATTTTTAAACCTATTTTAAGAGTGTCTAAAATAATGACATGCATATACAATTTAGTATTTACCATTTCTATACCTATTTTTATAATATAATGACGTGGTGAATATGATTGTTGTACGCTTTAAAAAATACATCCCTTAGTATTCTGCACTAAATAAAGTTGAGACACTAAAATGCTTTTCTGTTTGCATTCTATTACTTATACTTCTATACTTAACTAATTAGAGCATATACCAAATTATTATTTTAAAACAAGAGAAAATACTTTATTTTTATTTTTGGAAATTATATTCAATAGAAATTGTAAAATATGGAAATTGCATAACTGCACTTTGTTTTTTCCTTTAAAAATAACTTAATTTTTTAAAGTTGAAACAAACATAAACACTACAATTTGTGTTAACAATGAGATAAAAGGTGAGGAAAAGTTATTAGTAAAAATTTTAATTTTTTTTCAACTATTTATTTAATTAAAATATTAAAATTTTCTCTATCCATAGTGGAAGATAACGTTAAGAAACCTACCTTGAAAAATTATGTAAAGATGATGCTTGGTGAAGAAGTCCAAATGGAGATAATTGTATTATAAACAATCAATATAATATAATCTAAATATAAAAATGCAAGTTTCATTTTACAAAAAGAATTATTAAAGGAAGAGACCAATCAATACTCAATTACTTCAAGCTTTGCTTCTAATAAGGGAATATCTACAAACGTTAAAGAATCTCTAAAACTGAAATATCTTTCTCAGTCTATGAAAATGAACTTCCTTTCTATGCATATATTTCGATTTACGAGCTGACTTATAACCAGCAAGAATCAATTATTTGTCCATCCATCAACACCTTGGAAAATCTTAACCAACATCCATATCATAAGCAATATCAAAAACAATTCTCAAGTTTGTCAAAGGTACTCCCCCAAAGTGCAATGTTCCCGTTGCTAATGACATCCATATAACACCAATTGTCACTCATTTCACCCTTCAGACAATATAGGTTGAAAAAAGAAATCCTGCAAAAGAGAAAGTGTGAACTGATTGATAATTAAGCTGCTCATGCAATTAGTTCTATCATGAACTTAAAAAAAATACAGCAATCCAAACCTTGAACTACATTGACACAAAACCAGATTTCATTCATCCCAAGAATGACTAGTTAATCTGCCTGACCGTCAAATTCAAGCTACCTACAAAGTAAAAAAGTGCTTTTTGAGCAACATAAATAAAATTTTGAAAAATATGAAATATGAAAAGGTGTAATCTAAAATAGCAAATCTTTGTTTATCAACCATGGATTAATTGAATAAAATTCAAGATTTTTCTCGAATAACATCTAGATTTAGACTAAAATGGAAAAAACCAATGATGAAATACAGATCTCAGAAACTAGTAATCTCAGACTATCATGAAACTACAAGTTGAAAGTATTAAATAACTGCTACCAAAAACTACCTTCGATGTCTGTTAAGAAATCATTATTTCAGGAATCATTCTGCAATAATTATGCCTCTGATTTGATAGTTAGATTCTCTTAAAACATTATCACATTGACGGGAAGAGCAACTTACCATCATCAGAGGCAAATGATGTGAGCGATGAAAGAAGTCAGAACACCAAAATAGTTGATAAATATTTATGAGAAAAACTTTTACAGTTTGTTTTCCGACATTAGAAGAAATTTTATGAATGGAAGCTTCAAAACATGATATACAGATTATATAGGCATGTAAGAATAATATAATCAGCTAAAAATCAATGGCCAACAAAAGCCAAAAACTAAAATCAAATATATCTTATCAGAACCACCTGAAAGAAAATACACTACAATTCATAATATCATCAATCAATTTAAACGAAAGTGTGTCACCATATATATATATATATATATATATATATATATATATATATATATATATATATATATATATATATATATATATAT
>Ga0123342_1002055_pt1 | contig 33771 bp, 12 predicted proteins | sample Turbeawhitnodule_FD_89960 | JGI IMG/M metagenome (GOLD analysis project Ga0123342, IMG submission 89960) | Root nodule microbial communities of legume samples collected from Mexico - Turtle bean Mexico white nodule | ecosystem: Host-associated > Plants > Roots > Nodule | place: Mexico: Nepantla... | reverse complement strand
TTATATTTATAATTTATTATATATAAAATATAATTAATTATTTTTATTTTATAATAATTATTTTTTATAATTTTGATTATATTTTTAATATTTAAATTGTAATTTTATTTTAAATAAAATAATGATAATTTAAATATAAATAAAAGGGTAAAAAAGTAAAATAAAATAAAATAATTAAATAAATATATATGCAGACAACTTTCTTCTCATATTTGCGAAGAAAGTTTTGAAAGTAAAAATTAAAAATTCTTGGTTTTCCAACTTTCTTCGCTGCTCATTAAATCTTCGCCTTTCCATCGTGAGAAACAAACACAGCCTTAGTGAGATATTAGAGAGACTTTGTATTCCATTATTTTTTGGATGAGATTGAGTGTTATCCTCATAAGATGGGAGAAACAAATATTATAATCTTATTTTCATAGTGGAGACATTTTCTAGATTAAGTCTCGTGGGTTTTACTTTTCAAGTTTTCCCACGTTAAAAATTCTCAATGTCATTATTCTATTTGCTCTATTTTTTATTATTTGTTTATTACTTCCGCAAGTGTCTATTTTGTATTTACAGCAAAGCAAATGGGAGAATTAGTTTTGAATTTTTTCCAACAATTTCTTATTTCTTACTTTAAATTAGTCATTCTTGATCTCTTTTGCCTCTTTTAAATGTACAATATTAGCAAAAAAAATAAAAATATTTGAACCATCTCAAATTACTTGTTAATTTTATTTTTATTTGATTTTCTAGAACATGTAAATGCTGTTTCAAATTTGCAAACCTTATCTGTTTACGTCGCATACAAGACCTTAGGCCGATTTTTTCATTAATTGTACTTTAATTTATATGGGTTTTTCAAATATCATTTTTCTTAAATAAGGAAAATAAAGCAGTGCATCAAATTTATCATCTTTTATTTCTATTTTTAAATTGAATTTCATTGGTGTTTTTTAAGAATTATCAATAATTAAAACTAACCCTATGTCATGATTTAATTTATTTAAGATATACTTTACATTAACATGTATTCAATTTCTCAAATCTCCCCACTTGATGAACAAAATCAGAAGTCTTAAACTCTGCTAAGAAATACCTTGTCCAAGGAAAGGTAGTGGTAGTGAGCTATTAATAGTTGAGTGTATAATTGGTGGTTAAAGTTGATATTTTCTAAAATGAAGAGTTTATCCACACATTTATGATTTCCATTTTCAAAATGTCTAAGCAATTGTTCCACTTAAAAGGATCAGTTGTTTGCGTAAATGAAAATCTACAGCAAGCCCCACTCAATCTTTTTTCACATAAATGCCTTTATAAACCACACAACAAATCAAACCAACATATTATGTCCACCACTAAGCATATCACTAAACATATAATGGAAAACCAAGCAAGTTGTAGATGTCATAATCATCAACCATTTTTCTTTCAAAATTTCACACAATCATGAAGTCATCAATTTCATATCCTCTCGGTCTTACATAACTAAGCAATCTTGATTAAATGATAACTACAAGTAATATCATAACATTAACCATGAAAATCATTACTATAAATATAGTTCCAAAAGATATAAAATTTTAATCCATCCCTATAATTAGGTTGATGTTAAAGTAGACATTTATTAAACATTTATTTATTAAGCATTTATTACTAAACACTAACTTGAGAGTCAGATATCTTTTTATAGGTACCGACATTTTAACTGAAAACCAAAATTCCTGAACCAACAACACCACCGGCAATTACAAAAACAAACATGAAATTAACTTCTTTATAAAAAAAATTAACTTAAAGAAATTCGTAAAGAATGTTTAATATTAACTTTTTTTTTCTAAATTTATCTTTTTATTCATATATAAACTAGTTTTATCACAGAGAAAATACATTAATTTTTTTCTTAGTATTTTTTTTAAGATATTTTTCCAAAGAAACCTATATAAAATATGAGTGTCTGATCTCCATGGTCTCAATCCTTTGGACACGTGAATGGATGAAAATCTCACTCTAGAACACACTTATGTGATCAAAAGACATAAAGAAGACAAATATTGCTTTTGATGATTCTAAAAAATGTTAACACAATCTTTGTGCCTCTATAACAGTCATTACACGTATTTTAATATAGAAACTCCTCAAAACTATAAATTTACTCTGTAATGAATATCACATTCACAAAATTCCCTTTTTTTTAACTGAATATGAAGTGTGTTTTTTCTCCCATGCTTAATTTGGACTGTAGTGTTTTCAGGACCATGTTATATGTTGTACCATCAACTGATCTACATACATCACTATGAGATTCTAAGTTTAAATTTTAATATTTTATATCAGAATACGTGGGTGGAATGCAAAGAATATGGAAGGTATACATGAATTCCACATATAAGGTATACATGCACAGACCAAATAGTACATGCATCTCATACTCATCAATGTTGCATAAATTCAATTTTCTGTAACAAAACGTTTTATAATTGATAACAATACAACTCTAGGTAATTTTATTTGGACAATCAAAAAAGGATGTAACAAAAATTGGTTTGGGACTGTAATTGATCAATAGGCACTACCATCTATGATGAATATTATAACTGTGAAGGAAGATATCCAATGTTGTTTGTCAATGGCAATCTAGCTTTGGGATTTGTTGACATTTTCAGATCATCAAAATGTGAGTTTTTCTACTATTGAATAGAACATATCTACAACATTTCTTATTCTAAATCTTGAGCATCAATCCCAATAACTTTTTGAATTATGGATACAAGATTCTGAATTCTGTCAAAGAGGCTTATTGAGAAGAGAACTCCAGATATAATCTCCATCTTCTGCTTCTAACTCTAACCAATTACTCTCAAATGGCTGCCACATATCATCTATCAACTTGGCTTCTTCAATATGAACCATTGGTAAATCTGGAGTTATGCACAAGCCATATTCCTCTGAGAAATCAACACTATGTTTGAATAAAGTGTCTTGGTGTTCTAGAGATGATGAGAAACTGTCTTCAAAATCCAAACATTGATCTAATTTGGACATGACACCATCTTTCAGCCAAGGGAAATCAAACACTCCCATTGCCAAGTGGGAATCCCATGCCCCAAAATAATCTTCCTCTTCCATTTCCTTCTTCTCCTTCGTGAAGCTTATGCCATATACATTTCTCTTCTTTACACTGTCGTTACTTTCAGCAGAAGATTCAATCTCAATCCCATCATCTTCTCGTGCTCTCTTATTCTTCTCCCATTCCATTTATATATTTTCTGTAGAACCAAGATTTACCAAAAATCATTATCCAATACCCCTTTGTCACACTTCTTAATAATCAAACAAAAAGTGTAAAAACACATCCAAAGGTTGTACTACTGAGATCAAAATTGTAATAAACAAAGGAAAACATGTTAAAAAAAGTTACAATAAACATAAGCAAAAAAAACACAGTTGAGTACCTGAGTGGATCGAGGGCTAAAGGCGAATGAAAATGTAGGAATTGTAGGTAGGTATATCTATGTTTCAATTTGAAAGATGGTAAGGTAATGCTGCAGAGAAAACTGATATAGACATGTTATGCTATTTTTAAGGTAAAAGTAAAACTGTATCTTCTAACTCATGGAATAGAACACCACACTCACAACACAATATTAATCAATCACACACTTGCACACATGCATGTACATTTGTTTCACCCTTAACTTGCGGTCCTATCTACAACACCAACAATATCAAGTGAGATAGAAGGTAATTCCCCATTTAGCGTTCCTAATTTTGGAAAAGGAAAGATCACAAACTCAATCAAACCAAATAAAAAAATGTGCATCTTGGTAGCATTCTTATTTCTCCCAGGACCACAACTAAACATGGGTGATGGTAATATGTTGCAACTTTAAACCCTAACAGCTACATGTTTCATGGTTTTGTGGTGGTGATTTCAAGCATGGCAAATGATTGGATCCATTATCATGAGTTTTGGTTTGAGTATAATTTTACACGATAAATTAAGTAAACAACATATCAAGTTTTAAAAAACTATTTCAGAGAAAGTTAATTAATCTTAGCATACATGACAGTATAAATGAAAAGTCACTGACTTATTTTATCTATTGCCACTGTAATAAGAAGTTTTATTCATGGTGAGATCTTGGAGGTGACTCTAAAATTAAAGCTTAGTTAAAAATTAATTTAACTACATACTCTTAATAAGGTATCAAGAAAACATTGTTACCAGAATATAACATTATGTTGAGACAATTAGATGCTCTTCTAATAATATATGTAACCTATAAATTAAGAAAATGTATATTCTAAACCAAACCAATTTCTAAAAAAAGAAAAACTTATACAAGAAGAAAGAATAGTCAATCACACCAGCTTAATTTTAGACTCTACCCCCAACTTAACAAGTTTATGACAAATTTGTTTATCCCTTTATAAATGTGAGAAACTTTCAAATTAAAAATAGATATATTGTCAGACAACACTTTTATCTTTCATTGATGCACCAAAGAACCATAGAAGAATTATAACCCACCAACTCGGAAATAAAGAAGTACATCCATTGACCAGTATTAGCTCAATGGACACCCCAAATTTTTTGTCTTTGCTACATATCACATTGATAGTGCACTTTAAGTTAAAAAAATTGTTTTGCTCTGGATTATTTTCCCCCTAGAGACTGGTATTTTAGCACCAATGAGCTTCAGCTGGATGCTGTCTATACTTAGCTTATGGGAGGTTGTCTTGTGATTTCTGTGTTTTTGTTGTATAATGGAATAGAATCTGTCTTAGATTGTTAAGCCTCACGGGGACCAATAACTCAAATGAGTTACGTACATTATAACATTGTATTTGGATTGGTGGAGCTAAAAATAACATAAAATGGGTGAAAAATCTGGCAGCAACAATGAGTTGCTTTGCTTTCAATGGAAAATTAATTTGCTTTCAATGGAAAAATTAATTGATTCAACTTCCCCGTGCCACTATTCCAAACACACATTGAGACAATTGATATATTTACGGTGCTAGCATGAGCAAGTTAAGCACATTTACACTTTGTAGCTAATGCTAAATATAGTAAGTTAACTAAAATTTAGAAGCTGAATTAAATACAAATCTTTAGTCTAATTTGATTGCGACCCATTACAAGCTTAGTCCAAAACACCTATAAAAGTTCTATAATCCGAAAGTTCTATAAGCCTGCAACCTAATTAACATTGGGCCAGATAACTCGCTTTGCTAACTCACTACAGAATACAGAACAGTGCATCACTCAATAAAATGCTATTCTAAATGATAAAAAAAATGCCCTTCTATAACACGTGTGTTTCTCTAAAAGCACTATACCAACTTTTCTTTTGAAAACGATAACCTGAATCAACCCACATGAAATATCTTAGCAAAACAATGCAAGCTATGAAGCCACTCCCATGTTCTCAACTACTACGAGGCTCAATCTTTTGCAAGGCCAACCCTGCTGTAGCAGGATGTAATGACCAGTCAGACCTTGCTACAGCCACTTCCAGGCTCAACTGCTACCTACCCTGGAGTTTGTTTACACTCCAATGGCAGCTTGGAAATTACAGTTATTGCAATGTTGACTTCTTTGCATGGGGATGTCAAAATTTTCCTTGTCCATCATGGTAAGTGGCTATAATGTCTCTAAAAATGATAAAGACGGCTGAAGGAGCCAGAGCAAAATGTAAAACAATAAGCATACAAAAATGTGAAACTATGTCACACAAATCAATTGTACCAAAACTCTAAGTACAGTAGTTCATTTAATTCCTTCCAAGCTATCTAAATATCTATACAGTTACAAACCAAAGTTGATACTTAACACTTTCTGCACATATGATAAAATAAAATACAACAATGTCATTTACAGCTCAACAACACCGAGTTTATGACATGCATGAGAAGGCGGATTGTGCTCGCTTCTGAAGGGGAGTTAGTTGGTAAATTCCGATGATGGCCTAGTGTGTGGGACACTTGATCCAATATTCGCCGCACATGTGCAGCAATCCTTGGATCTGCCGGGTTTATAGCAGCTGCCACATCTGTCATCCATGCCAATTTTCTGGGTGTGTCGGTACTGATGTCACAGGACAACTGCTGTAGAAGAGACAGAAGTACTCCTTGGCTTAATGGTAACGGCACCATTGCCAAAATGCCAGATAAATCAACCTGGATAGGAAAAGGTACAAAATTGATCATTAGATACATTGTCGTGGACTTTGTCTGATATAATCATGCACACTATAAAAGGTGTTTACCAATAATGATATGCAGAGGTCTGATTTGATTTTGCTTAGGGATATTTGGAGTGATCGGACTGGGTTTATGAGATGTGAATTCACTCTTAACTTAGTGTGTGCTTGGTTTGGTGCTTGACGAATGTGAAAAATTGAAGTTATTCAAAATAGTTTCTAGAGAGATGCCTTTTATTAAAAATAAAGCAGTTTCAATTTGAATGTATATCATGGATCTACATTTGACTTGACCCAATGTCAAATCAACGCATGAGGGTCCCACCTAATGCATGGTGGGAAAAAAAATGCTCAGTACATTTCCCCCTCAAGGAAAGGGCTATTTTCAAGATTTGAAACCATGAGCTTAAGGTCACAAGGCAGCAATCTTTCCATCATGCCAAGGCTTATCCTCTTAAGGTTAGACAGAAAGTTGGACCCAAATTATTATAGGAACTGCAAATCCATTTCACATTTAAAATTTTGTTCTTATTTACTTTAGTAGGGACCCCCAACAAAATTTACAATCTTTTTCACCTCAGGGAAAACTCAAAAATATCTACAGATTAACAATGTTTCCCCGGAATCACTTAATATTACTTGAAATATACAGTAGTTATCCTTTCCTCAGTTGAATTTAGGGGAGAAAAAAAAGGAAAAAGCTCCCCTTTCAATTCGTTTCATTTTGACAAGTTCCTACGCACCATTTCCAACAAAATGTAATTCTGAGTAGCAACTTAAGTCAACTGAAGAAAGATATCTCTATCATACCTGAGAACATAACCAAGAAACTATTGAAACGTCACTTCTATGAAGAGCTCCTGTAAATGCTTCCTCAAATTTTCTCTCACTAATCAACCTTGATAGTTCTTTGGTAGGATCCTCAGTCTGTCAAAATGAAAGTAATCTCAAAGTATTAAATAGAATGAACACTCATCAAAATAGAAAGATAAAGGAAATGACGAACAAACATACCATCTCATGCAAGCCATTGTTAATTTGTGCTACAAAGGGATCCACTGTTACTTTGGAGTTAGCTGCAATTTCTAACAGTTTACGTTGGCCATCAGCCAATTGTCCACTCAAAGTTTGAGTGATTGATGATGCTGAATTAATTGTATCCTGTGTAATCATAACACTACACATTTGAGTATTCAAACATGACAAACCAGACATTCAAAACATAGAGAGAGGAAAGGCCACTAATATATTTGACAAGGTAGTGAAGATCGCTCACTGCATGACAGAATCTTGGTTTATAATTAATTAGCTTCTCATTCCCAAAAATGAGACAAGATTCAAACATCTTGTGGACATGTATACGTAACTTGAGAGAGAAATATGGAAAAAATGCTTAAGAGATATTATTTCATCTCTTAGCTAATTCGTTCATTTATAGGAACCCTTAGATCAAAATATACAAAAAAATAATGATCAACCTACACATAAGTCAGATAGGTAATAAAATGCACAAGTTAACCTATTCAACTAAGTTAAACAATTCTGAAAAAGTTACTGGATATTTTCCTTGTAATAACAACTGAGAAAATTAAAACACAGTTTAAAAATAATCAGAATTTTTTCAGATCACTCCTTTAAAAAGAATTCTAGCAAAGTAAAATGGAAATGTTACACACTTCTCAAAGGAACAAATTATTCAACCATATATCATAAAAACTAGGGGGGATTATATGGCAGGAAAAAGTCATTAAACGTAAAAAGTCGTAATAGCTGTTTTCAGAATAACCATCCTACACATACCCTCAACGTCATGGCTAGAGGAGAATGAGTAGAATCAAATTGCTGTTGAATAGCAGTTGTGTGCTTCACGAGTCCATTTTGAAATGCGATATCAATTTGCTCAAACATAGACTTGCAAGACATCTCAAATGCCGGAACGACTGAAGCTTCCAAACTAGTCTTAAGTCCCTCCTACAAAGTGCAAACAAAACCGTAAGAAATGATTAACCAAATCCACCTACAAGGACAGCAAATCCCAGACTTTTTTGAAGGTAAATATAAAAATAAACCAAAATTATGAAGAAGAAAAAAACAATTGTACTACCACGTGAATTTTACCTACAGAATCTTCAGATTCATATTTTGTGACTATTAGTATTCCGAGGAGTTACATTTCACTACACTATCTAAGACATCGTTTCTCTTCCACTATCCTAGACATCAATTCTAAGATATAATAGGGACTTGGATGTTATGGAGTTGTCTAGCCCACCACATTGAATAATATAGAAGCTCGGTGGAGTATTTAAGTGTTTGGTTTTCTCCTTTTAACAACTAGATTCTAAGGATGGGTTCCCCAAAAATGATGGGTATTTATCAATTGGTATTACGTACAGTTGGTTGTCCGTGTCTCAAAAAGGATTACCCATGGAAAATTGTCGCTTGTGGAGGATTCTAATTAACAAGTTGAGTGAAATGTCATTGAATAAAGTGTTGAAGAATGAAAAGCTACCAAGAAGTCAGCTCTCAAGGACAGTGCAATCATAGGGACTGGGGTATTATGGGTACCTAAGTCCCAAATAAAGTAACATGGGATGCTCAGTGGAGTATTTAAGTGATTGGACTCTTCCCCTTAACAGCTAGTTTTTAAGGGTGGGTTCCCAGAGTGCTTGCAAACTTATGACATATACAGAAATGATAAGACACAGGAACCACAGGCAGACAGAAGTTCACACTCATCATGATAAAAATAAATCATGCAAAAAAAAAAGCTTTAATAGATATTGTTGATGTTGGCCACAAACTGCTTACCTGAAGAGCTTGCTTGCCAGTTGTTTGAAATTGTGTCTGTATCTGCCTAGCCACAGTAGCTTCAAGTTTTGAACCAACTGATTTTTCTAGTTGATTCAATGCCTTGTCTCCCACCCCCTTCTGCAGAATTCATGGCACAACCTTAGTCAAACATATTCAAGCAAAAATGAGCACTTTTTTTTATTTAACATATGGGTTTTGGTCTAATCTCCCCATGTTTTTGTATTTTCTTTTAGCAACAGAAAAATTTGGATGGGAAATACCAATTGAAGAACTATAACTGGCACATAGATTTCTGAAAACATTTCAGTTTACCACATGACATGGCATCCAACTACTTGATAATGTAGTGTCCGAAAAGTTGCAAATTAACAAGAAAAAAACAAGCTAACACAAACACATTTACCATTTGAGCAGTAGAACTTTCAAATGTTGAAATTGATTAACCTGAATTTGGGTTGGGCCTAACTCAAATCCAAAAGGTAGATCATGAGGTGAGGATAAATAAACCCAAGTCTTTATAAGCTCTACTTTTGCCATATTTATAGTTAATGTGTATCTCAAAACACACTTCACATGTCAAGGATTGGACTTCTAGAATATGGAGATTGTAGGATTGTGTTTTTCTTTTTTCATATTGCACTAGTAAAGTTGTATGACCAAGCACATTGCACTGGACAATCCGAGGGGCCAGATAGATTCATTGTATATTGCACTTCGAAAGGTGCAGTGTCAAGTGGATTTTTGAACAGTTGAAGGTGGCCCAATATGATATCTACGATCAGCTTTAATACTATCTTGAATTTGGGTTGGGCCTAGCTCAACCTCAAAAGCTAACACATGAGGTGAGAATTGTCCAAGACTTTAGTTCTACTTTAACCATATCTATAGTCAATGTGGGGTTACAACAAATACAAACCTGGAATGATTCTGTAATAGCAGAAGATATTGTTTTCTCTATAACTTGACTTAATGAACGAGTAATGGTTGTTCCAATCGAAGATATTTCCTTCTTAATGATTTTCTCCAATACAGACACCATATCTTTGTTTACATAATTGGAGATCAAATTTGTTATTTGCTGTGTGCGGTCTCGCTCTAACTTCTCTTGCTTTGCATTTTCTTCCTGCAATCGAGCCCACAAAGCATCAGTGTGAGCCTTGACAACTTTCTCCACGTTTCGACCCAAGGATCCTTCTAATCTTTTGCCTTCCTTAGTGACTGGAACAGAAACCATTGCATTCATCTGCTTTTGCATTTCTTTATGCATGCTTAACAACTGTAAAATAGGAAATGAAGGAGAATAAGAAACTGAGAAAACCTAAAAATATCTCATTCTGTGACATGAATATATGAGAAGCAAAACCATATTAAACACATAAAGATCCCTTCCTAGGAATGATATAGTTTCTATAAATGTTCTTTTGGATGGGTGTAAGGGGGAGTGGCATCATTACAAGAACTAGCAGTTCAAAAATAAAACAACCTCATGCTATGATTATATTATATCATGAAGTCATAAAAAAGGTGGAGCATATAGTGCATGTATTGCTAATCAATCTTTCAGAATAAATCGAATGGAATAAAGCCACGAGTTACATAAAAGGAAAATGACAAAAACAATCAGGGTTCACTACAGGACATGTATATATTCCACTAATCCATTCTACGGCTGCACATGCCACACATTGCCTTTATCCCAAAAAAAATGTTTCACATTGTAGCTAAACTATATGCATATAGACACTTCCATAAAGTTTGATAGAAAAAATATTCTCTCCCAAATTTGATGAAGATGAAGATAATTAACAAAAATACCATGAGGTTACAATAGGAACAGACTATTAATCCAGTAAACAATTAAGTGTGATCTATTTGTAGCATACTGAATCCATATCACGCTACACACAATACTATAAAAATCATGAGTAAGATGCAACTATAGAAAAATATAGTTCAAATGCAAATTACTAACCTGACCCATCATCTCCTGCATAGTAGATAACTGTGGTAAGACAACTTCCACGGATGGTCCTCCTGAATTTCCACCTTGATCATTTGATGAATCTGTTGAATTAAAAGGACTAGGAGAAGTGGAAGATGCACCAGACACATGTGAAGCTTTCCCTTTTTGTCTTTTACCTTTCACAGAAGGTGCAGGTGATTGCACAGCAGTAGCCATGGTTTCTGATTCACTGATGTTTGCAGGTACATCCTTACTTGTGTCTTGAACTTCTTCCTCAACAGAGTTACAACTTTGATCAGGTGCATCAATGGTCTTAATATTATCAGCTTGCCGAGCTGCCTCAATGTTATAAGTCTCTCTAGCCACCTGAATGCCTAGATCAGAGGCCTGAGAATAGAATAACTTCTCTTTCTTCTCAGCAACATTGGTGTGAGAGTCTCTGTCTCTTTCACACTCGGTACTTTCTTGATTAGAACCCATCTCCCCTATAACTTTAACATCTACTTCAAAGTTTTCTGTATCACTACGGGCCACATCTTGAACATTCATACCTTGAGAAGTATGGGAATTATCAGAAGATAAAGCAGTTTTAGAGAATATCTCAGATGGAGTTACCAAATGGGTTGGGTGTTTATAGGTTGTTGGGTTATTAGAAACCGCAGAAACATCATTTGGAACAACTTTATCATCCTTTCTCAAATTGTCACCTGATCCAGGCACATCTGCCATATCTTTTTCAGACTCCGTTCTCCGTTCAGCTGAAGAATCAAGATTAGTCTGGTCACTGCTATGGTCAGCAGTTGTTGAACTAGTCTCTAAACTATTTGACGAATTTTTGAAACCAGATAACTTCTGGGACAATCTTGGACTCTGAGGAAGTGGAGGTGGAGCAGTTTGAATATGTTCAAAACCATTACGAGAAGGTAAATCGTTAGACTTGGGCTCTGCTTCTGATATAGAAGCTTCAGGTAGAACTGAAATATCTGATGAAGGCAAATTTACAGAAAGGCTCACAACAGGAGCACTTTCAGAACTGCTAGAATGAACTTGTGGCATATTTCCAGTTTCCAGATTTGTGGATCCATCCATAGCATCAAAAGAACGTGATAAATTGGATTCTGTTTTCTCAAGTTCAACATTGTCCATGGGTGGAGGCAAACATTGTGACAAATTGAGTCCATACTGTTGAATAGCTTGTGTTTGGACGCAATATATCTGCACAATATGCTCTCCATCTGGTAAATTATCACTGGTTCCCGTAAGACTTAATATAGGCATTGTGACTGTGAACTCAGCAATGTAGTCCATGCGGGTAGCAGTTGGATTGGATCCATACTCTATGTGCACAGCATATATTGTATTTTTCTTGGCATTTGCAAGCAGAAACAGACCAGCACGGGGCAATGCTACAACTTGATTAAAGAATGCATCCTCTGGGTTGGATTCGGACGAACTTCTTATGTCTAAAGTCTGAATACAATGCCATGACTCAGAATCACTAGGCAATAGCCAGCCCTCCTCATTATCAGAGACCCATATCTTCACTTCCTGATTAAGTGGCCCCTGTGGAAAAAAAATAAAATAAATACACACACACAGACAAAAGGAAAGTGATTTTGAAAGATGTGAGGGGAACCTAACGCGACTTCAAGCTGACAAGGCTGATCAGGGAAGGATCCACATTAAATAAATATTTTTTTTGTAGTCTTTAACATAGAGAGAATTGCATTAATTCATCTTTCTAGACAAAATATTGAATACCATTTTAATAGTGCTTTCGTTATACAGTTCATTATTATTTTAAGGACTATAAATGATAGAATTTGATATCAAATAACTTTATTAGTTTTCTTTTTGTACTAATTAGATTACAATTGATTGGACAATTAAAAGTTATTTATTAACTTTTAGTTACAGGGCAAACTTATTATGAACATAATATATAATGATTGACAACTTGACAAGAGATCCCGATAATTATTCTCTTTTCCTAACACAGTTATTGATGTATCAAAATAACACTTGTCATACTTATTCTTGTTTAGAAAAATAATTATTCTGAAAATAAATTTATTTAAAAGTTTAATGTAAATTCAATTATAAAGGATCTTTGCTAAGTGCAAGAGATATACTTCAAATCAAGGTTAAGACTAGAAGCATATACCGCTGTGATAAGACCAATGTGCTCGGGACGGTGAGGGGCAGTCAAGAACGTCACAGAATTTACTGGTTTACCATCATGTGGTCTTAAAACAGCAAGTGGTGTTGCCTTTCGTTCTTCCCATATCTTCACCTGTTGGCAAAAACAAGTTATTTAGAATTTCAAAATAGAAGAATGATTATAAATATTTCTTCGTATTCCCAACTTCAAGACTTAAAATAATGTCAACCATTCAGCATCTCCTCCCCTGTCCTATATAAAGACAGGGAATTTGGGACTCCAAACTTTTCACTGACAAAACAACTCTAACATGGGATGAAAAACTAAAGGAAGCAACGAAACAAGGCAAGGAGAGAGACAAATGCAGACCGTGCCATCAGCTGAAGCTGAAGCTAATCGACTCTTCATCCATTGGCACATTGACAACTCAGTCACATTGCCATCATGCTTACCAACAAGTTGCACCCCATCAATCAACTTATCAATGGAACATTTGAGAGGCTCCTCTGCAGAAAAAGTTTCACCTTTTCCAGCTTTCATATTATCAATTTTGAGGATACGGTTTCCAATAGCAACCATTAAAATCTCCTGTAAATCAAATTCCAAATGATAAGATAATTTTTTTAAAGGAGTTAACACCAATTGGAAGATAATAAACTTAAAGGCCAAAGTTATAAAGTCACTGTTACTTGTTTGTGGGGATGCCAGCATACTCTTGGATGAACAGACTCACTCTCTCCTAATATTTGAAGTGCTAGGATAACTTTTCCAGTAATTTGAGGCTTGTCGTCCTCATCAGGGCCCTCATTGATTTTCCATACAAATATTCTTCCATCAGTGCTAGCACTGTGAACACAAGTATATTCAGGGGTAAAATAATCAATAAACTTAAAAATGAAATAATGACACTAGAAAATCAGACTTGAATATTCAGAAATGCCTGAACAGAAATACCCCTCAGCAACATCAGTTATGATGATGCAGTGATAAAAACTAAAAATTGCAAGATCCATTGATTGAAGGGATGAGAGATAAATCAGATACGAACCAAACAAGAACGAAAACATGGTATTATAATGGAGGAAACCAGGTAAGTAAATCAATCTCAACAATGACAAACAAGAAACAGAAAAGGTACATTTACCTAGCCAACAGGTGAAGATCCTCAGCAAAGAATGCCATGTCTGTCACTCTCTACATAAAAAGGAGATATGCATAAAATGGAGACTGGTACAGATAGGAAATTGAATAAAAGGAAAAAAACAGCATCTCAAATGTAAGTAACAACAGTGAATTCGCTATAACTTTTAAGAGGTAGTGCATGCTTTGCATGTAGAAAGTTGCAATTATAATAGTATTATCAACCCAATGGAACAGGATAAAGAAAAGGATTCGTAGATTGCTTATATGATTCTAGATATCAATAAGTATATGATCCAAACCAATAAAAAGTAAAGACAAAGTCAAAAACAAAACTCCAAAACAGTCTTTCTCAGACATGAAGAAAGCTCACGTGTCATGTTTTCAAACAATATATCGCCGTTCTCATAATCAGCTATTTAAAGTTGGCATTATAAACTTACAGTCTTTTGCATTTCTTAGGTACACATTCCTAACAAATTTGAGGTAAAAACATAATCTCGTTCATTTATTTTCATGTGGCCACAGACAACAAAGGTGGATTATATGCAATCAGTGCTCAGGGCAAAAAGAATATAACTTCGTCATATAAAACCGAAGTTTATATTACCCAGCTGAAAGCACTAACAGACATCAAGCTTATTCAGTGTTAATGTCAAACAGGAAAAGGGCAAGCAACCCAATCAATCACAGAGCCAATTCATCAACTCCTTCCACCAAGAAGCCACATTTGACTAAACAAATACCAGAAGTACTTCATATTAATCATTACATAAACCCAAAAATTAGCATCGCATTCGCAATCAGGCCAAAAGTAACTGCAACACAACCCACCTGAGTATGACCTCGAAGCAAGTATCTCAATGCAGTATTGATATTAAGCACCCGGATGGCCCCAAGTTTGAGACCATAGCATATGTAAGACTTATTCACCGCGATTTGGCGTCCGAGTACAAGGCCAGGATCAGAGGCATACTTGGTGATTGGAGTGACTTCAAGCTGAGGCTGCACCTCACCAGGCATCCTAACATCAATGTCATACACAGCATGCTCTCCAATCAAGTGGCGCCCCTTGGGCAGCTTGCTGCTGAGCATCCTGGTAGGAGTGGACTGAACACTTGCCAGATTCACAGGAGAGCCTGAGGGCTGTGTGGAGGGCAACCCTGAAGGGTTTGGTGGCACTGAAAAATCAGAAACCATCGGTGATGAAGATGTGCCAGAAGGAGATGAGTACACAACCGATGGTTCCTGATTGGAGGGAGGGTTTTGGGTGCCCAACAAGGCCATGAGGCGTGCACCAGTGGTGGGATTGGGGGATGAAGGAAGGTGTGGTGAGGAGGGAGAAGGAGAAGGGGGCTGGAAAATAGGTCTTTGAGGGGCGTGCATTTGAGGGAGGTGGTGAAGGATAAGAGGGTGTTCTTGGTGTTGTTGATGGTGGTGAAGGGCTGGATAGGGGAGAAAGTGAGGGTGGTGATAAGGGTAGGTGCCAGTCGGTGGGGGATAGGAGGAAGAAGGGGTAGGGTAGGAAGAAGGAGGGGGTGTGGAAGGAGAAGGAGCAGGGAATGATGGAGAAGAGTTCAAATTTGAAGGATTAGGGATAGGGGGTGATGCTGCTGATACTGCTGCTGCTGGTGTCTTGAAAAGCTTATTGAAATCAAAATGGGTTGTTTGTTGTTGTTGTTGTTGAGGTTGCTGCTGCTGCTGTTGATTTGGATTCCCAGATGAAGCCATAAACTTTGACCAAAAATTATGGCAAAAAATCCAAACTTTTGAATGAACAAACAATCAGATGGGATCTGGGAGGAGCTGATTGTGAGATCTGAGATTGATTTATGTGCCTCCTCTTTCTTCCTCACACTGCTACTTTGTCCTCTGTGTTTCCTCGTACCAGCTTAGTATTCCCAGAGAAATAAATAAATTTAGGAAAAAAAATGAGAGAGAGAAACAGAAAATGGTGGTTTTTAACACAGACCTGCTTCTCGGTTTTGCTATGTTTTTCTGTGTTTTTTTTTTTCTGGTTTTCGTGTGTTGTTCTTGTCCTGGTCTCCTCTTCTCCTCTGGTGTGACCAGAATTGGACGAGTGCTAGAGGAAATTGGTGTGAAGAGAAGAAGGTTTAATCAACAATTTGCGTTTTTGCATCGTCCAATTTAAAAAATAGCAGCCAAAGGATGGGGATTTGGGAACAATGGCAAGCATCACAGCACTACAAAGATGGTAAAAATGGTGATGATAGGGAGCAAAATCTAATAAAAAAAAGGTTTTTTGCTATCTAGAATTTAGTATATGAATTGTTTATTGCGCATAAAATCAGTGAAAAAAAATGTAGTTTATCATTATTCATTATTTTATTCTATACGCAGCTCATACTAAATTCCAGATACATCAACTTATTTTTTACCTCAACCCCAGTTATTTTAATCATTTTTCAAATAATGTAATTTTTAGTACTTTTAAGATTAAGTAGTATATAATTAATGGTGCAAACCAATTTATTGCATTTTTTGTTCATTTTTCAGTAATGTTCAAAGAACATATATTATAACAAACTTTAGAAAAAATTATGCAAGTATACATATATATCTGCAATTATTTATACAAGTATACATAATAATTTAAAAATATTGCAGTAATAACAAATTAATTACTAACTTTAGATATATCATTTGGTCTTAAGGGATACATATTCTTCCCCTCTACATATATATTATAAATAAAGTTGCTGATTAAGAGTCTCATTATCATATATTATACTACAATTTCAACCATATAAATTAAACAGTGTGTACCTCAACTTTTAGCAAACTCCATGTCCTAAAAGACAAAAGACTAAATAGAAAATTTATGACTAGTTTTTGGCTTTTTAAATTTAAGTGTGTAGACTCTATTGGTGTGGGTACTATTCTAGTTATTTAAAAAGAAATTAAACAGATCATTTAGAATTGCAAGATTTTTACATCTCATTACTGTAACAAGGCAGCAAGAAATTGGAAGATCATTAACTATGTGCATCAAGTTATAAAAAAAAGTACATAAACAAATGATAAACCTCAGACATATATGATCACAAGTTCTGGTTTTTTGAAATTGATTATTGCATGTTAGGCTCTGTAAACTCCTTTGATCAACCTCAAAAAATATAGTTGCAGAGGTTCTCTGGTGTTGTGCAGAGGAAATGGTACTCTGAAGGTCTTGCAGCACATGCATTGGAAAGAAACATTAAGAAACATTAGAAGCTAATGGAACATTGTGATGGCACTATCAGAAGTCCCCTTCCCTTATGGAATTGTCATAGGTTGTCTTTGTCATACAGTTTCATGCATAAAGAAAGGATTGACGGCTAGGGCATTACCAACCATGACCCACATTTGTTTCTCACAGGATTTCATGGATCCATCTTTTCTTTGGGTAAAAACCCAGAATAGTGATACTTCATTGTTTCCAACTAATTATTCAAACTTTCATTGTGTGTGTAGTCTTTAAACAAAATGTCACTGCATTATTAGTTTGGTAGTTATCAACTTATTTTAGGTATACAAAATATAGTGTTTTTGACGAAGATAAGTTTTAAATATATATATATTTAGGTAACTTGAAATCTCAATACCTATTAACTTGTATGTGACAAAATATATTATGAATAGCAGATTGATAATCTGCTAAACCTAAAAATATTTCACTAAAATATATTTTAAAAGACTTTAATATTATAATAAGAAGTAAATTTTAAACTTAATTTAACCATAAGATGTATATTCACTCATATACTATAAATATTGTAAATATATCTTTATACTATCAAATATTATCAAATATTGTAAATATATCTTTAATAATAGATGTGGGATTTTCAATAATAATTTTTTTCTTTAGACTCCCAACAACATAATCTCCTTCTTTATACTTACTGGAATTTTTTTATTTTTTTAAGGTTTTAACTTGTATGTATTCTTTCTCACTTTAAAGTCAACTAGTCATTAATTTTAATCAAATAGATTATCTCTTAATATAACAATTTCCACCGTCTAACAGCAATTGACTGATAATTTTAATGAAATTAATGATCTCACAACGTATCGTCTCTCGCCAGATTTAAAGAATATTAGTCATTAATTTCAATGAAATAATTTATTTTTTTTGTAATATATCAATTCTCATGTATTTTAAAATCATTTAGTTATTACTTTGAATTATATAAATTTAAAAATAAATAAACTATCCTCGTTATTAAACTAATAAGTCTTCTTTTTTCCTTTAAAATATGAGATGTTTGTCAAACCTTAGGAAAAGATGCACAGACAAATGCCAACAAAATGACAGAGTTATACCAACAAAATGTAAAATGTTAAGCATGTTAATAGAATTAGGAATGCCAAGGCCATCCATATATTTTATCGTGGATATAGTTGTTCTTATTTCTTTACTATTTTTTACAATAACAAATATTTATTTCTTTACTATTTTTTACAATAATAAATATTTATTTCTTTACTATTTTTTACAAAAATAAATATAATACATAGTCTCAACAAAGTTATATAAAGACAATTTATTAATTGATTTATTTAATATTTATAAAGTTCACTCAGATTTATAAAGTTATTTTTTCTCTTATTACAACCTTAAGTTTTTTTTTGTGTGATTTTATTTAAATGATGTACTGCATTTGAGAAATACAAACTTTAATTTGATTAATCAAATAAACATTAATAAATTTGATTATTTATATCATTTTTTAATTTATTGTTTATTGTTTCACATAAAAATATTCCAATGACAAGTGTTTAATCTTGTAAAGTTCTACCGTGTATTTTTTTTAACATTGAATCATTAATAATATTATATATTTTTTAAATTATTTAGTTAATATTTAAAATAATAAGATAAGAAATATATCTAACTTGAATAAAGATGAATGAAAGATTCATACGAGTTGAAGATGGCGGTTGAGTATGAAAATGAAGATGAAGTTTTACTTTAAGATACTGATGAGATAGTTACCATCCCAGGGAGCAAATCTAGTTTTACACTCCTCTGAGTTTTAAAATTATATATTTTGTTTTTATACTTGAGTCAAGAGATAGAAAAGAGTGTCTATTGAAATTGGCCCCTAATGACTCTTTAATTTATCTTACAACTTTAACACTCAAAAGTTTTATAAAATTCATATTTTAATACTTTATTTTTACTTTTATGATTCGGAATTTTAAAGTTCATATTATATTATTATACTCTCTAATGAAAAATGAAAATTCTTATAAAACTTATATCTCACCCTCCGTTAGATAATATTCCGTTTTACCTTCAATGTGACGTGACACGCAACATCTGAAGCAATATATACTAGATTTTGCGTGTTAGACGTGGTAATTAATAAGTATATCAAAACAGATCCAAACAAACCAAGAAGAATGAAACAACAGATCAATTAACTATGCACACAAATATAGACAAATAATCAATTCAAGTCAAAGAACACAGACAAGATTAAAAAGAAAACATTATACAATTATCTGATTTTATCAATGGACAGAACATTTAATCTTTCATATCCAAACCCAAAATATAGAAAAGAAGAGAATACATAAAGGACTATATTGATGCAAATTGGTTCTGATATGTTCCATTCAACTGCAGCAACCTCCAGCAGCAGCAGAAGGGCCGTCCCTACCTCCAGAAGGTCCAGGAATTCCACCATATCCTACTTTAATTCCATAAGACTGAAACCAAACAAAAATTTCACTGCCGTAAGTAGTTGCTCTTTGAATAAAAAAGAATGTTTTTCGTTTTAGAATAGTTCCCTCTAAATGCATTCGCAGATTGTAAAAACACAAGATAGACAGTAATTAAATACCCCAGTGGCTCTTCACATTCCATTGGTGAGAATTTGATATAAAAGTGATAAACAGATGAAGTAAAGAATGACATAAAGCTGGAGAGAGATAAACTAACCTCATTCGATACATCAAACACTCCATCTTGAATCTTTTTGTATATGGTTGCAGCTGTTTTGATGAATGCCTGCAGAAGAATGGCTATATATTAAAACTTCCATCTAGATGATAAATTTTCAATATATTTTTGGTTTGTTTGGATATACGTCCCCGTTTCATGATAATTTTGAAAAAAAAAAACACACAGAAGCAAACTCTCTGTAGCTTCTTCAACTGGATGGAAGTGGATTCATTATTAAACGAGTTACCAAACATGCAGTTAACATACGAGCTTAGATATGTTGAAAATCAGACTTTTCTCTTGAGAGTGGGGCTGGGAGGGATAGGTGAACAAAATTCAAGATGCTATATGATGTGATTTTTTACCTCTTCAACATTCTGAGCAGTTTTTGCTGAGGCCTCCATGAATATCAACCCATGCTCCTTCGCAAATTGCTCGCCTTCCTCTGTGCTTACTGCCCGTCTATGAGCAAGATCACACTTGTTGCCAATCAGCATAATTGTCATATTTGCATTTGCATGCTGCCTTGCATCTTCCAACCAGCTAGCCAAGTGATTAAATGTCTCCCTCCTATTGGTAAACACAGTTCAACATCATTTATTTCTTTATTCAAGATAAAAAAAAACTCCTTATACAACAAAGCATGGATGTACCAAATTGTCACGCATATTTTGTTGCCCAATCATATCGAATAAGCACAAAACATTCTCCTAAGCAAATAACTACTCATAAAATACTGTTTTCTATCAATATAGAGATATTTGTTCATATCTCCATATAACTATGTTTAAACTTCACTTAAATTGTATTTAATTTATAGAAATGAAAAGAACTCACTTTGATTAAAATGATTTACAAATCATCTGAGGTGACGGGATACATAATATACAGTTTCTTTTTAAAGACTACAGATTCCTAAAACAAAGTAATTACTTTACAAATGAAACAATTATTTAATTTTACGATTTCAAACATATATTGTAAAAGTGAAAATTAGAGGATACCTGGTTATATCATAAACAAGAAGTGCACCAGCAGCCCCTCTATAATAAGACCTTGTAATAGACCTGAATGATTCTTGACCAGCCTGCAATATTACAAGGAAACTCAGTGTCTTGAAGACAAATTATATAACTCAAAAACTAACGCAAAATATTTTCCACCAGCAAAATCTGAATAATGAACCTAAGCTGAAGATATATAAAATGAAATCCAAATTTTAAGCTAGCAGGATGATTATAACGGCCAGCCAAAGGCCATGTCCTACCCACCACTCCCCACTAGCCGCTAAAAGTGTTTTCGTTCCACCCATATCTCATATCATAAGTCATAATTTGTCACCACTAGATAAAAAGCATTCAACCTCCTAAACCAAAAATATTATTATCTCATGCATAAACTAACATGGAAGGTTTCTCACTATGAAAAGATATGAGGGAGGGTTATTGTACACAGCCTTAACCACTTGTATATGAAAAGAGTTGTTCCCGGATTTGAACCCATGAGCAACAGGTAACCAAAGGCAACTTTCCTGCTAGGCCAAGGCTCAGCCTCATGAATATAGGAACTTTTTTCTTAATTGGATAAGCTCATGAATAAAAAAGGCTTTAACCCCAAATTTATTAGGTTTTCCAAGTTCAAGAATAGCAATGTGTCAGTATGCAAGTACACTCCATGCCATGCTCAGCAAAATGTTCTTTGGAACAAAGAAGGCATGGATTTGTATGATATTATCATCTTCAAACATGTAAAACTATTTTGGGTGGACACACAAGCTAAGGGTGAACTGCACCCAAAAATAAGAGACCGTGGAGCGCGAACAATTACCAGCTCCCACAAATTAAACAATAATTATCGTATTTTACTAGGTCAATTTGGATACATGCATCATAAAAAAAATTGTTTCACATATTTCAAAATTTAAACTGATTGGATAAATAGCAAAGCTCTGTGGAAGTGAGGTATAACAAACCGTATCCCATATTTGCAACTTGATTGGCTTGTTATCAATTGTGATCATCCTGGCACCGAATTCAACACCGATGGTCAAGTCATGGACAGGTTGAAAGCGCTTGTCTGTGAATTGAAGTAGAAGACAAGACTTTCCAACTCCTACAGAAACCAAAGTTAAATAGTTAAGCCGCAGACCCAGTCAGTCCTCTCCACAAAACAGCTACTACTAAAACCACATACATGGTAAACAAAATACACAGATAAAACTAAACAAGACACGAACATTTAATATTTCATATTTTCAGTTAAAAAGACGCAAGTAGCAACGAAGAGTAAATAAATCACAAAAACCTCTTTCCAAATTAAAAAACGTAGCTCCAACACAGAGCCCACTATAGTTAAAGCAGGTGAAGCAGATGAGTGTTAGAAGCAGGTACAACACAATCACACATAATAAAAAGTATCAACAGTTTCATAATTCTTTCAAAAGTTAACTCAATTGAATACAGTAATAAACATATTTTGCGAAAAATATAACTGCGAGCACACGAAATAAAAATATTAGAATCAGAATCCCTTCATCAAATCCACTATCCTATTACGCATAAATTCATCCATCAAAACATTGTCACAAAACCCCAAATAGGTAAATCCGATCATAAATTGAGCGCAGAATCGAGATCAGAGAGGGCAATTGAGATTACCAGTGTCGCCGATGATGATGTATTTGAAGAGGTAAGCGTAAGACATTACGAGGAGTTAAGGTTGGAATCTGGAAGGAGAATTGTTGTGAAAGGAAACAGAAGAGAAGAGAAGAAGAAGATGATGATGATGATTAAGAAGCAATCACGGAGAGAGAAAATAAGAGAGAGAAAGAGAGAGTCAAATGAAATTAATAACAGTTCTGTTGTGTTCTGTTCAGTTCCAGCGATGCGATCCAATGCAATGCAAGATAATAACGTTTGGTTCTTCTACACTATACCTTCCTTCTCCCTTCTCACTTTCTTTCTTCTCTCTTAAGATTATACCATAACTATACGCGTGCGATACGTATTTATGGCCCAAGCTATTGGGCCTTCTAGGCCCATCTGTTATCGTGGAGTAAGAGATAAAGAATTCGATAAGAGAAAAATCCGATTCTGTTTTATTGTTTACTCATATTTCATTATGGGTCTGAAAGACCTAATCTTTTAGATTATATAATATATTTATTAATTAGATAACAACAACATCATATGATATAAAGGTTAAATATTACAGAGTCTGTTTTTTATTTTTTTTAAATTTTGATAATTTATCTGTTAAATTTGAATCAATTTCATATTGTTGTGATACTGATTATTTTATATTTTGAAACGTAATTTAAATTTTTTTTTGCCTACTTAAAACGTGTATCATTGAATTTATTCATGTGAGAAATTTCCCAACCAATGTTGGAATTAAAATTGTGAAAATCTTATAAAAAATGAATCCATTGAGTAACGAGAATATTAAATAACTTAACGTCACACTCTTTTTATTCTTTGTATGCCTATTTTTTTACACAAATTTCAATGTGTTTAATCTGTTTTTTTTTGTGTTTGTTTAAATACGAGTTGAGTGTCATCTTTTGTATATATGCGAATCTAATTGTGAAAATTTAACATTTTTAATGAATTAGAGGCAAATATTAAAATAAAATATAGTTATGGTTCATGAATATTAAATTAATTTAAAATGAAAACAAAAAATTTAAATATCAAATATAAAATCAAATCTCATAATAAATAAGATAAATAACAAAAGAAAATATAGTATATAGCTATTTATAGTATACAAGAAAATAATTAAATTGAAACTAATTTTAAAGATAAAAAATAATTAGTTATTATATAGAATAAAAATAATTAGTTATTATATTGATTAAATTAGATAATATTTTATAAATAAAAAATAAATAATATCTAAAATAGTTATTAAGATTTTAGCTATCGAATGTTTATATTAGTTGATTAAATATTAATTTTGAAATTGATTTATAAATTTAAAAACTAGTATAGATAGCAATATTTTTTTAATATATAAAGTAATATCAAATTTAGTCAAGTAACTAATTATTTTTTATCTCTAAAATTAGTTTTTATTTAATGATTCTAATGTAGTGATATAGAGAGAAAAAATATATAAAAAAAAATCATTAAATATAAGCTAATTTTAGAGAAAAATAATAATTAGTTACTATAATAACTAAATTGGATACTATTTTATAAACTAAAAATGATTGATATCTAAAATAATTTCTACTATTAATAAAAAAAATTAAATTAATTTTTAAATTGGTATTTAATAATTTATCAAGATTTTAGCTTCAAAACTTTATAATCTAAAGTAATTGATAGCTAAAATTTTAGTAGTTAATTAAATATCAGTTTAGAATTGAATAATAACAAATTATTTTTTTAAAATTATATGATTTTTTTAATAATATTATTTTGATATAAAGAATTTATATGTTTAATTTTTTATAATTAGTTTTTTCACATTCTCTAAATTACTTATATCCATAGATAATATACTATACAATAAATCATCCACTATTTATTATTAATTATTATTATTAAAAATATAGAGACTTTATTAATTTTTATTTTCGAGTAGTTTAACATGATTTTAAAAAATTACATAATTTTTTTTAAAATTTTATCATCAAGTAATTACATGGTGCAATAAAAAAAATTGGTTTGAGAAGTTTGATGGTGATGGACACATAGAAACGCTCTTAATATTCAAATCAATAATAAAATATAGAGAATGAATTATGAGATTTATATAGTTGCATTCTTATTCTTATGATTGATGTCATCACATATTTGTGATAGGAAGATGGGTAGATTGAAATGCAACGATAAAGAATGCAAAATAATTCATGAATGCTCATCAAAAAAGGGATTGTGCCTTGTCATGAAAAACAAGGCCTCAGTAGCTGATGGTGATGTCCCATGAAGTGGTTTTAGCTGGAATTGTTACTACAAAAAGTTTATCTTCCTCTCTAAATTTGAACTCCAAATCTTCAGAATTTACACAGCAAGACTTTGGTCTTAAGTTGGAGTAAGCTCCAAAGTCACCTCCTCCTCTACCCCTTATGTGTATTTTAGATTCAGAAGAATCACTGGATTCAACTGCTTCAACAGCTCCACCAGAGTTATACATATTTGTTAGTCCTATTGGTGCAAATTGGATTGCTTGATCATAAACCTGTGTATATGACATAAAAAGATCCAGTTCGGTTTTGGTAGATTTTAAACAGAATGAATGATGTGTAGGTCCTACCTTTATAGGAGATACTGTGAATACTTCACACTGCAATACTTTTAATGTGACATCAAATGATTCTTCCTTTGATAGTCGTGTAAGAGATCCTGAAATTGCAAACCGAAACATGTAGTCCATTAACCATTCCTAAGTGGTTAACATGAAACATAGTTGTTGGTGATCTCTCTACAAAATTGCAAAAGGAACACCATATCATGTTGCATCTGCGACTGTGAAAACTATATGATCCAAACCTGTATTGAAGCGAAAAACTGCACAATCTTGAGTCCATGGCCCTCCTGAAACCTCTTCAAAATACTCAATATCTGAGGGAGATACCTTGCCAGATAGCTAAAAAATAATGTCTTCCTCAGCCTTACTTTCAAGACCAGGCCAGGAACCTGCTCCTTGGCAATTAAAAATGCCTATGACTCCCCCACATTTGTTCAAGTTCCAAATCTTGAGAAGGCTGTGATTGGAAATCATAAAATGTGACAAGAAGAACTTAAATGTTTCAAACTCTATTGCAGCATAAATTTAGTACATATATACCTCTTCTTATCCATGACTGGATCAGTAAATAAGCAATCACGCGATGGTCTCCCAGGATATCTGGCTCTGAGAACTGATCCATCAGGAAGTACAAGCTTTTTCAATACATTGAAATCATGTTGGCCAGGTTTGTCACTGTTTGTCACAGTGCCATGTTGTGGTTAGTTGATGCTAAAACACTACAGAAAATGGATAATAGAGATAACAAGTATACTTCTGCAGTGAACTAGACCGAACTGAGTAATGATTCAACTGCTTCATGCTCATTTCTTTAACATATTATCCAACCCATTTGATCAGTAGTCAGTATTATAAGCCATGAATATAGCAAGATGAGCAAATATGTAATCTTCACATTCTATATTTCTTGCTCTTGAAGTGAAACAAGATTTCGTGTCATTATTATACTTTGACTACTATCTGTCATTTGAGAGATTCTATACTTACATATTACATTTTTTTTTACCTTACATATACTCCACATCCTCCAACCGCTCTAGCAGCTGCATGGAACTCAGCTGCATCGTGAAGACTCTAGACAATGAAGTTAAAGAATTTAATCAGATTCTGGATACAAGTTTATAAACTGGGTAAAATAATTGAGGATTCTATAGCATACATAGAACATGTCCCAGTCCGGTACAACAATTTCACCAAGGAATATGCTGTTGAAAGCTACAGCAGCTATATGTAGAGACTGAGTTGTGGGGTTTTGAGGATAATAGTCATCAGATGCTCGCGTAATTGCACTTTGTTTTGAGCTGTCAAACTCAAGACGGGGCAACATTATTATCTAGGGGAATAATGCATTAATGCATAAGAAACTAATACTGAAAAAGTATGCCAGAGGATTCCCACCCAAAGTACTAAAGGCCAACTTTCTTGAATTTGTGCTACCTTTTTCTCTTTTTTTACCCATTTCAATGATCAGTATTTAAGCAATTACTCGAAGAACACTTAACATGAAAAAATTCATGCTCACAAGAAGTGATCCTTACAAGTGCTATAGTTCCTGATAAAGTTACAACAGAAGTAGTATGGAGATGCAACTTTTAAGAATAATAGATAGTGCAAATTCAAATACTGCCAGCATAAAAACATGCATAATTCATTTTTTAGTATGCAAAGCAGATTCTGAATTCCTAATTATTGATATAATTTGTCAGAAGGCAGCAGTGTTTAATGTATGTACTGGTAAATGGAGTCTGTGTTATGACCCATGCAGCAGATTATGCTATTGTCCTGAAAATTGGTTGATATGGACTTTTCAAGCTCCTGTTGAAAATGTCTAGTGAGAAAAACACGTCCTCCTTGATCACTTGAAATTGTTTCCAGTATGTTCTGAACATCAACCTTAACTCCATCAATGTTTTGAGAGACAAGATAACTGTGTAGATCATCGTAAAACTCTGAAATTTTTGCTGGATCAATGACACCAATACCATACTTCTCCATGGCATCAATAGATAAATCCCTTGTATTTGCTAAATTCCCTGGTGACTGTACTGGGTATCTAAGTTTTGGATCATACTTCTTAGTTCCAGATGCATTTGGATCTAATCCTCCCCAGTAACCCAATAGGGCATGCCATACATAGACGTATCTGAATATTAACAAAAGGAAAAGGAAGGTCAATTTTCCTAATTGGAAGGATAAATCCTAACAAAAGGAAAAGGATAATTGATGTGTTTTTTTGTTAAATATCACCAGGGTCAGTTTGGATAGAAGTATTTAGAGTTTTTAGAGTTTTTCGACTGGAAAATTCTCAAAAAAACTTAAGCTTTGTATACAAACAGCTCATGTATGTTAAAAAAACATCTAAGTACAGGAACCTGACTTGAGACCAAAAGTGCTCTTGATTTCTGAAACAAAATCCTTTAGACTAATTGGTGCCCCATTTTCAGTTACATTTCCTACTGCTCGGAATTTATTGTTTTCTTTGATGCTGATTAATCTGCCACCAAATCTACAGTTTCAAAGAAATCAGAAAGTGAGTGTTCGATTTACTCAAGGAAAAAAGATAATGAATAGAAACTCACTGTGATCCTTCAATAAATGGCTCCCCATCTTTTTGAAACTCATTCACAGTGTCTTGCCATCCATCATCTATTATCAAGAATTTTGCTGGTGTGCTTCCTTCAGATAAACTGTGATACAGGTCTATTTTAGAAGGTTTTCCACAAACAGAAAGAACTCAAAGAAGTAAAGAAACAGGATGAGGGGTAGAATAGGAGTGAAATGAAGAAAGAAATTAAGCTATATAATATGATGAACAAAAATTGAATGGACAATAACTCTTTTGTTACTCAAATATCACTTCTTCCCATAGAGTTATATTTAAGATACTTCATGGTGTGAGCCTGTAAGAGAAATTTAGTTTATGAACTATCTTAAATTTCATTTACAACGAACAGTTGAAAAGTAGCTGAAGTAACCTCTTGAGTCCATCCCTGATTCCCTGAGGATTAACACTGTGATAAAAAGCATCCCAAGTGCACCAACCAAAGCAATCTAACATGCCTGGCATCTGCACCAAAAAAGTGGTTTGAAATAAGTCTGTGAAAGAGTTCCAGGTTTTCACTTTACTGTCTTTATTGCAACAGACTAACCTGTTTGGTTTCCCTCTGTGAAAAGGTACCACTGTGTTCCGATAAGAACCTGCATATTGTTTGAAACACGTAGATGAAGTATAAATTCACTGGTGTAGCAATGGTATTTGTAGGTGTAAATTTGTTGTCTCATATATATTTCAATTGCTGACCTACTTGATAGATTCCTTCACTAGATCAAATGGGTGGTCTCCATAATTTATGAAAACAGCATTTAGGGATTGGGATGTTACTACTGCTGGGTCTCCTACAAAATTCAAAGAGCACTCTATTAGATGGACAAAGAATATGAATAATAAAGAAAACATAACTAATTTTCTCAGGAACAATTGGGTTCATGTTTTCTTTTTATTTCATTCCTATTTCTTGGTTGAGTTGGTTTATATATAGAGAGAGAGGTTTTGCTACATACTATTAAGTGCAGTCATTTGACCTGACACTTCACCTCACTTGTATCAGAAAATGGTAGAAAAGAAAAATCACTTTATCACTTCCATTGAAGAGTTTTTAAAGGAAAAAAAAGGATGATATAAATATACTGAAATCTTTACCACTTTCAACACAAAGCTCAAGTTCATTAAGTGAATTTCCTTGCAAACTGCTTCTAAATTCACCATCTAGAACTGGCAGGAAAATGATGTATGAATTCTGTTCCTTGGATGATTGTGAATCCATTCCCCCTCTTGCTTCCAAGAGCAACATCTGAGTTTCAATAGGAATGTCCCTCCCCGAGTTCCCCACACGTGGTATCATCCACCAAATTTTGAATCTGTACAGGCACAATAATCTGACATCCCTGCATCACTCAAGACGAATTATGATTACTTTTTCTTCGCATTATAAGCATTTTCATAGGCAGACTTAGCAGAATAATTTATCAAGAATTCTGGCTGACGTACAAATTGCAGAGATTATAGTGATTATTGGATTCATCATACAATGTAGCTGAACAGTTTTAAGATAGACATTGATTTTTTTTTTCCATTTACTGTCAGAAACAACAGAAGAGAAAAATGAATACTGGATAACTCCAAGCTTGAACACAAAGCGTGAACTAGCATCAGCACAAGAGGCCCCTATGAAAGCAGATGAAGCAGTGAATGGCGTGACCACCACATTTTCAGGCACACCCCTTAATGCATCCTTGCCATCAACACTGAGAGTGCCATCTTTGAGAAGGGGTTTTGCATTCACAGACGTGGAATGCCTCCATTGTCTGCACCCTTTTGAGAGGAGCCTCTGGGGTGGCGCAAGGAACGTGGGAAATGGTGGAAAAGTGAGTTGTGCAGTTTTCGTAGGTGAAGAGAACATTCTGGTTTGGAACAAAGTGATGTCGTTGACAGTTAAAGAAACGTTATAACTGTTTACCTTCCTCCACTATATGAGAGAGAGACTTTGAGATCAGACTACTGTTCCTGCTCACCACATGTTGATTTTTTTTTCTTATATATTTTCATTAGTAAAATTAATCATATGAAAATAAGTATAGTGCATTAAGAATATAGATAACAAAAATAAAAAAAAAACAATTCGCTAGAAGGAGGGGTTGAACCTCCGACCTTGTGGTTAACAGCCACACGCTCTAACCAACTGAGCTATTCCAGCTTGATAACAAATATTTCTACCATGTATTAATTAATATTATAATAATAAAAAAATTCCTTTTATAACAAGTACTATATTATTGGGTAAGTTTAACAATTTCAAAATTTAAATGCGATACTTAACGAAATTATGTAAAAATTAGTTACACAACACAAACTTTTTATATACACAACACATTTACCTTCTATTTTGAAGAGAAATTTCATAAGATATTTAAATAGATTTCATTTTAATATATTTTATTCAAATTAAAAAATTATTTATTAATTTTTATTTTTTGGTTTAGAAAGAGTATTTTAATCACTGTCAATTTTTTTACAAAAAATAAATAAATAATTAGTAATAATTCAAAAACATCCATATTAATGACATTTTGAATATTTTTTTATTGATATTATTTTTCAGTAAACATTTGTCAAAAATAATTCAATTGAAATTGATAAAACTTTTTCTCAATGTTGGCTATAATTATTTAAGTGAAATCCATCAGATTTATTTTTGTGACATTGTTAATTGGGATAGTTTTATCTTTTTTATTGATGTCGACGACAAAATTTATTCAAATAACATAAGAAAAAATAATTATTACAGACATTGACAAAAAGATCATTACAAAACAGACATCAATGGAAAATTATAGATTGCATATGAAAAAAGAGAGTTTTTACAACATTAATTTAGAAAATTCTAACAAATAATAATGATCTAAAATAACAATAAAATAATTCTAAAAAAGAAAATAAAAATAAATCCTATTAAGATCAATAAAAAATATATAACTTGAAATCACTCAAAAAAATACTTCTTCCAATATTAGCTAGAATTTTTTTAATTAACATTGATAGAAAAAAACATCGACATATGTTGTTTAGGGTTTTTTAATTACATTAAATATCAATTACATTAAATAATTAAAAGAAATATTTTATTACTTATGATAATGCTAACTTGAAAATTTTCTACAATTTAGAATTGTTATCATATTATCTGGCTAAAAAATATTAGAACCTAATTTAAACTGATCACTTTTTTGTCGGCCGTTGTAAACAGAATCGACATGTAGGTTTTAGAATTAGTTCTCTTTTAAAATAATTGGAAACAATATTTTATTAATATATACGTATATATTACAATTTAAATATTAAATTACTATGTTTAAAAATTGATCATATTTACATTATTTAAATTTTAAAATTACATATTTTAAATTTTAATTTTTCACATTTATAATTACTTTTTTTTATGTAATGAAGAGTTTAACTTATTTCATTTACTTTTTTTTCTATTTGAACTGTTAAGTCATTATATAATATTTTAATTGATTTTTTGTTTAGCCCCATAAATTGTTATACCTTATTCATAATTTTTACTAACTTTAATTAATATTTAATTATTAATAATTTTATGATTTAAAAATATTTTTCTTATTATAATTTAAAGTCTTAAATTTTATGTTATGTTAATCTGTTATAATATATTTTATAAGATAATATCTTAAATTGTATATATCTTTATAATAAATATACTCTTAAACATTACTAAATTAAACTAAATTAAAGGAGTAGACGAGTCAATAAAAATTAAGATTTAGTTAATTAAAATTTTCATAAGTATTTCTAATAGAAAAAAATTAGTCCATGGTGTAAAGTTTTTATAAATTATCCTAATTTTTTTAATTTATAACAAATAATTTTATTTTTATTTTTGATATTCTAAAATTATTTAAGAAAAATACCATGTATCTCTTCAACTGAATTAATAATATGAAATAAAGTTGGTAATGTTAAAGTAGTATGAGTGGTAGGAGTAGATATAAATGATTTTTTTGTTTACCTAAAAGTATGTCTTTTACATCTTACTTTTCATTTAGGTTAATTTAACAACCCATATTATTATTATTTTAATAATTTTTTATATTATTTAATTATAAGTTTTTTTATTGTTTTAGTTATAAGAGATTTCTTCTTGTTATAACATACACTTATAAATATTCATCTTTTTCTCTTTATATAAAAGAGTGTTTTTTTATTTTTATTTTATTTTTTTTAGTCATCTTCACAATGTTCTTTATTCTTTATAAGAAATAAATGAGATTCTATTCATTAATACGAAAAATTAACATCATTTCACTATATTATTGGACTCTCCATGACCTCACAATTATAAATATATATATATATATATATATATATATATATATATTAAACAATCATATCAGAGATTTTTCTCCTTGTTGTCAATATATTTTTTTTACCTAAGATGATTTTTTTCCGCACCTAATTAATAATTTATTGATTTATGTGTTCATACCATAGAAAAAATACTATCTAGGACGTTCTGGAGACGTCGTCTTCGTCAAAGCGATCACACCTTATCCTACATTTTCTTCCATCAATTTGACTGAAATGAAATTTAAAAAAATTATAAAACAATTCTCCATTATTATCGAATTACAGATCACCATCAATTAATACATTTATTGAATCCTAGAATAATTATCTTAATTATCGTACTAATATTTTATTTATTTATTTTACAATATAATACTTTATGTTGATGATAGAGTTACCAATAGAATTGATGAAAATATTTTTTAATGTTTTAACACGCGTTCAATCCATTCGAACGACTGACATAAACATCAACGTGACAACATCAAAATTTCAACTCATTTTGTTTTATATGAAAATATTCACTTGAAATGTTTTTAAAAAGAACATGTTTAAAATCCCGTCATTCTTTAATTAAAATAATAAAAAATATAAAAACTTATTCAGTTATAGAAATATATATATATATATATAGTAGTAACGCACAAATACAATTTCTCTGTTTTTTTTAAAAAAAATTATACATTATTAGTTTTTTAAATTAAAAACGTATATTTCGTATAGAAACCGTATATGAAATATTCGAATTTTAAATTATTTAATTTTTTAATTTGACATATTATTATATTTTTAAATTGAAAACGTATATTTCATATATGATTTTAGACTGAAATATACGAGTTTTTTTTTAAAGTAAACTAGATTGACCATTTTTTTTTTAATAAATTGTATATATACGATTTATTCATATATGGATTTTTTTTTTCATTTCAAGAATTTGCTTTTAAAATTGCACTATATTGAGAAAAAAAAAAGAGAAAACATAAGAACGTCGAATACATGCAAATGTAAGAGTGAGAAAATCGAATACATGTTAATACACTATATGTACCATCCCAGTTAAATTTATGTTTTGGTTAAAAACAATGATAAGTTTATGTTCGAAGTATGAAAGGAAGATCTAGAAAGTGTTTTTTTGCAACATCATCAACTTAAATTTTAAAATTAGTTTATATTTAATAATTTTTTTATTCTGTTTTAAAGAGAAAACATGTAGAAGAAATATTAAACATAAAACAAAACACATGTTATATACATGCTACTTAACATAAGTAGGATGAATAGAGTAATATATATATATATATATATATATATATATATATATATATATATATATATATATATATAAATATATATATATTTTTT
>Ga0123342_1002054_pt1 | contig 33774 bp, 17 predicted proteins | sample Turbeawhitnodule_FD_89960 | JGI IMG/M metagenome (GOLD analysis project Ga0123342, IMG submission 89960) | Root nodule microbial communities of legume samples collected from Mexico - Turtle bean Mexico white nodule | ecosystem: Host-associated > Plants > Roots > Nodule | place: Mexico: Nepantla... | reverse complement strand
GTTGAGATTGTTATTAGGGTGTATTGATTTGTGAGTGTCCTGTGAATGAGACGATCCTGACTCTACTGATATAATGGAATCACATAGATGAAGTTATTCAGTTGGTGAGAGTTGAAGGAGGTCAAGTTGGTTGAGTCTGAGGTTTGAAAGAACTGATCAGAGCAGATCAAATGGATTTACCCTGTCATATGAAGATGATGAGATATTGAGATGATTATGCGCATGGCTGTGTGGGTTTCACAGTAGTAGTATGACAAGTGCAGGTCTCTGGATGCTAATTTCAATACACGAGTCTTCTGGAAGTAGAGTCAAGTGTCTATGTGTTATAAGCCAGTGGAAGTCTGACATGAGAAAAATGAATATTGAAATTGTTGACAGATACTTGATGGTTATGTGAAATGCATAAGAAATGATGGATTCATGTGGATGTTTAAAGCTATATTTGTGTTATAAGTTTTAAAAATACCTAGCTTACCCTTTGTTTTGTTTTGTGGTTGTTTTTCTTTAATCTGTGATGATAGTGTATTTTACACGGGAGCAGATGATCTTACAGGAGATAAAGTTTTTCGGTGAGAAGATGAATGATGGAAAATGTTTTTTTTTTTTTTTTTGAAATTTTGTTTTAAATGTTATGTAAATGTTTCAAGTCTTATGAAGAGAGAGATAATTTGAAACATTAAAATAATTGTCTTTTAGATATATTTGTATTATGTTTATGTATTTATTTTAATATTTCATACAAATTATGATTATTAGATATGAGAAAATATAGGGATGTTACATTAACTATATGCATAATATTATTATAATATGAATAAATATAAATAATAATAATAACTAATATTCTTAAATAATAATTATAAATAACAAGAAAAGATAAAAAAATAATGAAAACAAATTAAAGAAAGATATGCAAAAATTATCTATGGATTTATCTACAAATTGAAGTTGGTATGTATTACTTACAAACTCGGTGGATATTACTTACAAATTCAAATGGATAGATAATACTTACACACTTAAGTTTGTGGGTATTGCATACAAATTATATTTAATATTACCTATGGTTTAAAGTTGATAGGCATTATTTACAAACTAAAGTTGGTAAGTATGCATACTATTAACATTATAAAATTAATAATATTAATAATATTATTAATATTAATAATTATATTATTGTATATATAATATTTATTAATACTATTAATGGTATTGATAATATTATTAGTATTGTTCCGGTACGGTTAATATAGTTTCACATCGTTTAGGAGTCGAGATGAATTTAAATAAACTTTCCTCCATTCATCTTTGAAAACGCTTTCTAAGAATAAAACTGTGACGGAACACCAATGTCCAAAATAGATAATATATCGAATGTAATGATTGATCCTAACAATATTATCTCTCGAACTTGAAGTCGAAACAAGTAATGATATTAATAATATTATTTTATAATATTAATAATCCGTAGTATATCATGGATTTTTCTTTAAAGTAAATTCAATTTTTCCTTTAGTATATTGCTTATTTGTTATTCAAGACCACTAGTCTCCGAACTCGTCTTCTTTCCTTGGTTACTTTATTACTTTGAACTAAGAAGCAGTCGAGTGTTTATTGATCAATAGCACAAGTTGAATAGCATTCTATAGTTACTCACAATTTTATTTTATTTTGACTTAGATCAATTTTGCTTAAATTTTTTGATGTTCATCATTCAACACCCATGCATCTCTATTTTCTAATAATTAAACTATTCTAAATCATGAATTATATAAAACAACAAGAAAATTATGAAATAAAAACCAACTTTTAGAAACCAACATAATTAGTTGCAATAGTAATTAAATTAAAAAATATTTTAAAAACTAAAAAAAAAAATTGGTTTCTAAATTAGTTTCTATTATTGTTAAATAGTTTCTAAATTGATATATAATTACTTAGCAACCAAGGTTTTAATTACAAATTATTTAGTTTATAAATTTGGTAGAAAAACATTGGTGGTTAATTAGATACCAATTTAGAAACTATTTAACCATAATAAAAACTAATTTAGAAGTCAATTTTTTTTAATTTTTAAAATGATCTTTAATTTAGTTATTATTATAACTAATTATTTTGGTTTCTATTTGATGATTTTTTTATAGTGTATATATATAAATTTTTAATTATAAAGAAAAGTATTTATGGTTATCAATCCCAATTTTTTATTTAAGAAAAAACAATTAATGTTTTAAATCTCCACAAAATAAAATTGATTCATTAAAAGGTTTGTTGAACTGAAAATATATATGAAAGAATGATATATATATTGCTCGACATAATAATTGTTCCATTATTTTTTGTTCTAAGTTGTGTCCTTTAATACATATAAAAAAAGCATCTTTATGGCATTTGACCAAATTACATCCACACAAAAAGATTTGAGTGTACGACAAAGATTACCCACCACCAACACTGAGCAGTATTTTTTCCTTCTAGATTTCTACAGGAAGCCAGGGTAATAAAAACTTCATTGGAAATATTAGAAAGAAAGCAAAATACACATAATCATAGACAAAACCAAATGTAAACCAATGATAATAAATTTGAAGGCATTAAATAAATGAACATATTTTTGAAATATGTAAAAAAAAAAAAAAAAAAAACATTTTTTAAAACTTATTTAATATATAAATTATAACAGCTGTTTTAATTGAGCACATTCTTTATCGTGTTTATCAAGTTGCTAAAGTATATTTTCACTTTGGAGAGGTGGTAGTACGCGCATGGCAAAGTATGTCATGCACTGCATGGAGTGTTGTTAATTTCGTATTCACTTTTCAATTGTTTTTTTAGTAAGTACGTCATCATATTTTCTAATATGTATTTTTATAGGTTGATATTATTTTGTAGCAACTTTATACTTTTGCATAATCTTCCTCGTGACTTTCAATTTTAAATCATTTTTAGATAATAATTAACTTTATTAAAATATCCAGAATTTGTTATTACTTTTTAATGTTCTAAAATACCACTTTAAGAATATTCACTAAAAAAAAATCATGAAATAGAAACTAATTTCTAGAAATCAAAATAATTAGTTGTAATAGTAACTAACTTAGAGACCATTCTAGAAACTAAAAAGAAAATTAGTTTCTAAATTAGTTTCTATTATTGTTAAATAGTTTTTAAATTGGTATCTAATTAGCAACCAAGGATCTAGAGACTAAATTTAGAAACTAAATAATTGGTATCTATAACCTTAGTTGCTAATTAGATACCAATTTAGAAACTATTTAACAATAATAAAAATTAATTTAGAAACCAATTTTTTTTTAGTTTCTAAAATGGTCTCTATTTTAGTTCCTATTGTAACTAATTATTTTGGTCTCTAAAAATTGGTTTATATTTCATGATTTTCTTGTAGTGATTATATAGATAAAAATATTTTTATAATATATAAATAATTGTAAATTTATATAAAAATGTAATTTTTCTACTCGAGATAAGAATGTTTCAGATTTTTCTCAAGATAAAAAAGTTTTAATACTATTTTTATACTAACAAATATATAAAAAGATTATATTTAATTAGATAGACACTTCCTTATATATATAATTAATTTAATAAAAAATAATGAAATAGTAGCTTTTAAATCTATCTAATTAACTACAATTTAAAGTTTCCACTAAATTTTTGGCGTCGTCAAAATATAGTTTTTAATATTTTAATATATATTAAAAAAATTAATAGTATATTTTTAAAGATAGATAACACACAAAAATTCAGAAAAAAAAATCGGACTCAATATCAAACTCTTACTACAAATAACTATGCATACTTGAATCATCAACACTTTTAGTTCCTCAAATTATTTGAGAACGCGAAGGTTTTTTTTTTTATATAGAAAACTTGATTATGCTTTATTCTCTGAAGATTGATAATGTGAAGAGAAAAAATAATTCATTTTAAAAATAGAAGAAGATGAAAAAAATATATATTTTAATATATTATTATGAAAACAAAAATTATAATCAATAGGTACAATTATTTTGTAAATGATTGATTATGTATGTGCTATAGTTAATGATATTATGTAGTGACAAAAAGAACACATCATCCTTCCTTAACCTCTCTTTGTTCACTTATACAAATACACATCTATTCACACAAATCACTCATTGCTTATCTGGAACAAAACCAGAACATCAAAAGTAAACAAAAGCTTTTTTTTTTTTTAAATGATCTCAGTCTATCAATTTTTTTTTAAAAATCTTAACTATTAAATTTTAGAAACTGTTTTTTTAAATATATTTTCTGAGATTAAATACGCTTTAAAAGGAAACAGATTAAACAAAATAGGTCCTTAATTAGTGGTTGATTCACAGTATGTAACCGAAGTTATTATTATTGATTCGGGTCAACCGAGATAATATAACGAATCAAATATATATATATATATATTTATTGGGATGAAAATGGACCTTTTAGTTTTTTTATTCAAGTTGACGCTTGTGAATAATTTTTGTGGCATGGTGTAAACGTCATGTATTTTAATTAAAAATATTTTATATGGGTCAATTTGCAATATAGTTATTTATTGGATACTGCAAAAAAAATTTGATTTTAATCATGAGAAGAATCATATATAATTATAGTAGCACCAATGTAAACTGAAAAATTAATTCAGATTTTCAGGAAAAAAAACTCTGAAGTATTTTTAGAAGTGAAATTGCTAAAGCAATTTATGTGATTAAAAAGGTTTTGATTAGAAAGAGGAGGAATTTTGAGGACAGAATGAAAGTGTTTGAATATATGGGAAGATATTTCTCACTTAAATTTAATGATAAAATGCTGTATACAATTGTTCAGAGTACTTTTCTTTGTCAACTGTGAGTAATTTGTATTCTTCAAATCTTAAAATATGTAAAACCTCATGCTAACATACGTTGAAACATTGGTTCTCTTAATGTTATTTGGTTGTCTTCAAAGGACACAATTGTTCATCTTTCTAATGTGAATTATTCCATTGTCATTGAGCTTCTATTATTGTTAATTTGACAATAACATAAATTACTTTAAAATGTATTTGCTGCGTCTAGTCCTAACATCACGTAATTTTTTAGTTATCAACCAAAGAATATACTAGTACGAATTAGTAGACTTGCATGAACTTGCCCATTAGTTGCTTCTTCTTTCAAAACTACCTTAAATAAATTAAAACCACCATTTGAATCTAAGTAAATTATATGATCCACGCCCAATAAACTAACGATGGAATCATGTGTTTGCTTATTTTTTTTGTATGAAAAAATAAAATGTATGCCGTTGAAGAATGTAAGAATCTCTTAGACGTTAGATGCAACATGATTGTGGACTTCTTTTTGAGGATCACCATTTAAAAAAGAGATTGATTTTCTTGAAGAGAAAAAAGAGTTAGTATTTTTCTATAGATTGATGACGAAAGTGATGATGAAAGAATGAGAAAGAGAAACATAATATAATTCCTTAATTACGTAAAAACTATGAGAGAAAGCAGCTGGCTAACTAATAGTTCAATGCTTCCATTAATATTGTCATCATTCATGTTTTCTTTTTTCCACAACTAAATATGAGGACATTACTAAAAGTATACGCTTGAATAATTTTTTCATACTTTTCAAGAAGAGATATTTTTTTTAATAAAATCGAGATTATACTACTTATATTATTTATGTTATTTTTTTAACATAGCTTATATATACAGCGCACGTTTTATATCGGTGTCATTTGTCACAAAGGTTAAGCAACATAAGGAATGTTGTTGCACTGTAGTGTGGGTCATGAAAATCGAAATACAATATATATAATATGAAAAGTCTTTATTTTTATAGGTGATGTATGATCTCCAACACATCTTCTCATGGTCAAATTTGTGAACTCGTATCTGGTATTATATATTATGAGTGGTCCGATAGCAGGTGACTTAGTATATAAATGTCCTTATTTCTAGTTGAAGTAGGATCTCCAACACCCCTCATGCCGAAACCTTCCAGCTCGTGCATGTAATTTTTGTGGAAAAGAAAAACCTTCCCACTCGTGCGTGAAGCTATACATTTATGAGTGGTCTAATAACGACTTGATAAAAAAAAACCTAACTCAATATCATATTACGAAGTGAACCTTAAACCTAACTCAATCTTATAAAATTGATTCATAAAATGAGATTTGCACTCACTTTATGTATTATGAAATATTTTTATTTATAGTCGGTGATTGCTATATTTTATAAACTAAAATTAGTTTATATACAAATTAATCTATAATTTTTTTAATATAATTTTTAAAAACTTTATGCATAACTTTGTTCAAACATATATATTTTTTAAATTGTTTTAAGAAGTAGATATCTTTAAATGAATTTTATTTTAAAAATCAAACGTTCGATAAGATATTGAATAAACTCAGTTATTTTTAGTCTATTTGTTACATGTTAATCCATTAATCTCGTTTACAATCTGAGACAGTGTGTTTTACAGACAAATTCTGACACACAGTTATCAAACATAGATTTGTTTAAGTATATATACTGTTATATATAGTTTATTGGCAACAGCAATCGAATACCATTGGTGTGAAATAAAGAATGTATTTTGAACAGAAAAGAAAAATAATTGATCATATGTTAGTTGGCCTCTCATTTTTTTTCTATCTGGTTATATTGTTGTTATTATTGGCTAGGTCAACATTGAGAATGACGCTGTGAACATAGCTAGCAGCATAGAATAGAACTAGAGCGAGACCATTCATTGTTTGTTGTCTTTATTCATGTTTGTCACTGTGCAGAAAATCAAAGAACTAATGTTGGTTTTTCTTTCCGACTATTAATATACTCTTATATCACTTAATATTGAGATTAATGATAATTTATATATTTGTTTCACTTTCAATTTAAATACATTTTATCTTTAAAATGGTAATGAATAATTAATTTTTAAAACATTCAAATATAATGATTGAACTTAACAATGTTATTTTTCGAATTTGAGTTCACAATGTTGAAAATCCCACATCGACTAGAGATAAAGACATTTCATAATATATAAATGGGTGCAAACCTCATCCCATGAGTCGGTTTTATGGGGTTGAGTTAGGCTTAAAACTCACTTCTTAACACAGAATAATTTTCATTTTCGAATACAAAAGCTTTGGGTATGTATGCCTAAAGCATTGAAAGCACCAAATGGCTTTGTTCTTATCATTGTTGATGAAAAAAAATATAGAAAAAACTTGGGGAGTTGGAGGTGACGAGGGGCCAAAATTATATGTAGCAGATGATGGTGGCTTCTGCTCCTGTTATTGTTATTGGAGTTCTAAATTATGTGGCATCTAGTGCCAATTTGCCAATGCCAGCTTTTGTTCTTGTGTCCATCTACTATGTGTGTTTCACTCTTTTCACATTTTTTTTATTTAATGCTATATTTCTTAGTTCTTAAGTTAAAGAGGATGTTTTATTTATTTATTAGTAATATTAATGTTTTTCGGTGAATACAAATTTGAAAAAGTTTAAAATTATTTTTTGAAATTTCATAGAAAAGTTATTAAACTCTAAACAAGTTAATCTTAATACATTTCCAAGAAAGCAATAGACTTATATGGCTAAACTAGTAAAACATAAAAAAGTCAATTTTTGTTTTTCATAAACCAAACTTTCTTTATACCTAGTTATTGCTAACCAGATTCCCATAGAACATATTCTACTACTGAAAATGTTATCCGGTATCTGTAGCCAATTGAAAGTAAAATTTATGAGTGTGTGGATCATGGACCATTAAAAAAGTATCATTTTGGATAAAGCTCATCTACAAAGCATACCTTTTTAATGTGAATTATAAAAAAGAAGAAGATGTAAATGAGTTTGTGAATTGTAAACAACCTAGTAGGGGCATATCTACCTGGTTAATATCATCATGCACATTTTAAATGATTAAATCAGTGACAGCTATATCATCATTCATTTTAAATATTTAACTCCTGTTCAAATCTCAAGAACAGACGAGTTAGAAACTGTCCTACTTCTTAGATATTTGGGATTAATGTATAATAAAATTATCATATTGTTAATACGAGGGAATACAAAAATTAAATAAACTGAAATTTATTATTTTTGATTAATTTTAACTTGTTAAAAAATTAAACTTAATCAATAATGAAAACTACACTTACAAGTTTTGTTTCAGAATATATTATTAACTTTATCTTTGCAACAGTTCAATAAATGATACAAGGATTTTGGAGATGAATTCATGTGTATAAAAATATGCAAAGATTTAGTAGCATTTGGGTTAATGTTAGCTAACAATGGTATACATTTAAGATTTGTCATCATTGGATTTTCCTTGATCATAATAAAATTAAACCAATTTTACCTTACACATAATTTTTTGATTGAAGGAAAGTCTACAAAATCTGTATACTTTTTTTGTATATATATTATTTTTAAAATTTTGAGCAAAGATAAGTTGATCTAATTACGAAGAAAGTAACTGTAATAGTGAACTTTAGTATAAGGGACATATATTGTGTGAGGCCCATGCTGATTTAGGCCCAAAAACAAGTCAGACTCTAACTCCCGCTCAAATTCAAAAATCAAAACGCGATGATTGAGATTCAGTTCAGAGTTCAGAATTCATCCACACGCGCATTCGCTTCATCTGCGCCATGGCCGTTCAAGAGGAGAAAGTCATGGAGGAGAACGGCACAGAGGAAGCGAAGCGATTGATGCTGAAAATTGCGGCGATTCTCGATGAGGCTCGAACATCATACGCCACGCACAACCGAAAGCTCAAGGAACTGTCACTCCTCCGATCCAAATCCTCTTCTTCTTCTCTCTTCTTTTCCGCCTTCTCCAGAACCCTAACTCCTCTCTTCGACTTCCAGAGGCGCCTTGCCTCCGTTGAACGCGTCGTATCCTTCGTCTCTGCCCTCGCCGCTTCCGCCTCCGACGAGTTCCTCGATAACTTCCTCAAGTTCCTCCTAGCTGCCGCTACGGCATCCAACAAAACCGCCAGGTTCCGAGCCTGCCAGATCGTCTCCGAGGTAACGAATTCTCACAATTTCCGAGCAATATTTAATCTCTGATTTTGCTGCATATTAGTATATTTTGCAACATGAAATTTTACGAAATCAGCGACTGCAGTGATGGTTTTATGAATTCTGATACTGAGGTGAAAAATGCTTACAATTTCTAGGTTAGTTATTACAAGAAGGTGAGAGTGTACATTGATTGTTGAAATTAGAGTTAATATCTCGGATTTGTTGAATTGTAGATAATATTGCGGCTTCCAGATGATGCAGAAGTGAGCAATGAGCTATGGGATGAGGTGATAGAGTGGATGATGGTGAGGGTACGAGACAAGATCCCTGTGGTGCGTACTTTTGCGGTTAGAGCGCTTTCACGCTTTGTGAACGACTCTGTGAATAGTGACATCCTTGATTTGTTACTCGAGGTGCTCCTTTTGGAACAGAATGCAGTGAGTGTTACAATTAGATCATGTCGATTTCTTTTTGTTTCCTACTTCGATCTGGATCAATTGTGTGGTTTTCTGTTCAGGATTTTAATAGGTTTCTATTATAATAGGTGCAAGTTCTACTGAGGGTTTTACACGAAAGTATCATATTATGTTGACATTAATTAGCATGGCTTTGCATTGTATATGGCCATACCATTATTTGAGAGCCTGCACCTTTATGGTTATTTGGGTACACTAAATTTTGATTTTCTGTTATTTCGTTGGTTTGACTATAAGGGATATGTATCTTATGATTTTGACTAAAATCATATTGTGTTCGTCGACATTTACTTTTCTTTTTAATCTAATTACGGAGTCTCGGATCTTATGTCTTGTCTTTGAATGGAAAATGTCTGTACTGAACATTTAGGATTGTTGGTGTGTGTGTGTATTCAGAGACGTATTATTTCCGTTATTAATTTTGAAATGGCATGCAGGATGTTCGGAAGATGATTGTGCTATCTTTGCCACCTTCTACTGCAACCGCTCAAGTTATCATTGATTGTACTTTGGATGTGAGTGAATCTGTACGCAAAGCAGCGTACTGTGTTCTAGCTAATAAGTTTCCTCTACAAAGCTTAAGGTAAGTTGTCCGAATCTTTCTTCTATCATTTTTCCAGTGGCAATTTACTGAAATACCCCGGCTAATATTTTCCATTTCATTTCCCTGTTTCTGTAGCATTAAACTCAGGACAGTAATTCTTCGGAGAGGACTTGCTGATCGATCTCTTGCTGTCTCAAAGGAATGTTTTAAACTATTGAAAGATGAATGGCTTACGAAGTGTTGTAATGGTGATCCTGTAGAACTTTTGAAGTATCTTGATGTTGAAACCTATGAATCAGTTAGTGAGTCTGTCATGGAGGCACTTCTTAAAGGTGGTTTAGTAAAACTACAGAATGGTTCAAGTATCCAGCAGTACATATCGTCAAATGGTGACAGGACAGAAGGTTAGTAAGCGTTTGCAGTTTGAACGGTTTTTTATTTCTTTTACTTTTGAGTGGTGGTAAATGTTACTTAATATAGATCGATGATATATCCTGTTTGTATGGTGCTAAACATTTAACTAATTTCGTATATTCGACTTCTTAATATTTCACAAGCACGAGCTTAAAAAGCAAACAAAAAGACTTATAGGAATTTTCTGCGTGACTGTGTTCCTTCAGTTTTGTAGTGTGACAACTTAAGATATTTTATTCCCTCCAGAAAAATAGTTTCTTGATTGCTACAACAAGAAGTTGACCTATTTTTTTACCTGCTAGGTGGGAATAAAGGTTAAACTGGCTCTGTTTTGTAGCATACTTTATTGTTTTCCATTTTAATTGTAGGAGATACGGTTGATTGCCCGCTAAGCATTCAGCTGATGGAAGCTGAGGCTGCTCTTTACTGGAGGACTGTTTGCAATCATTTACAGTCTGAAGCGCACGTGAGTAAAATCCTATTTTCATATTTAGGGTTTAGTGTTCGTCTATAAGTTCAACCCCGGAAAAAGAGTGTCTCCTGTTTTTTCTCACTTTGTTTACTATGGAATAGGGTCTGAATGAATGCAATAATTAGAGCAAAGCGGACACAAGATGTCAAAATTAACGCTGCTATGTTAGTAGTATTAAGCAACGTAGGCTAGCGTCAATAATTTCTGCAAAATGCAGTTTATCTAGATTATGTGTTTGCCCTCCAATGTGCTTATTTCAACCTCCTCAAGATCTTTATCGGTCAGCATCATGGTATGCTTTCCGTGAATTTCTGGTAGTGTTTCTTATTTTTCAAAAAGATCCATCTCTAATATGAATAAAGGTACATTTATAATTCTCTTATCACATCAATGCTTATCTTACTGGTACAGAGAATAGGCTATTAAGAAATTATAAAATAAGAGTGCTTTTCTTATCAAAATTCTGATCTCCTAGTTTCATCATGCGCTTATATTTTACCACTTGGAATCTAATTTGCAATTATTAGGGTTTATTCTTTGTTTTTATACCACTAAGGATTATGAATTTACTCCAATAGGCAAAAGGTTCTGATGCTGCAGCAACAATGGGCACTGAAGCACAAGTATATGCGGCAGAAGCATCAGATAAAAATGACCTTTTAGAAAAAATTCTTCCCACAACAGTTAGTGAATATATTGAATTGGTCAGAGCTCATACAAATGCTGGTGAGTGTTTATGTGGATAACTCTGATACACACCAAAAGCGTTTTGTATATACTTAAGTAATCGAATATTTTCAGGATCAAACCATCGCTTTGCGAGTCGTCAGCTGCTTTTGCTTGGTGCAATGTTTGATTTTTCCGATGCTACGAATAGAAAGGATGCTGGTGCATTTCTGCATGAGCTTATATGCAAGTGTCCTGAGCATGAGGATGACGATGAAGGGAATATAGTTGTTCTTGGAGACGGATTAAGTTTTGGTGGAGACAATGATTGGGCTGAAGCTGTTGCCAGTTTGGCCAAGAAAGTTCATGCTGCTGCTGGTGAATTTGAAGAAGTTGTTCTTGAAATCATTAAAAAGCTCGCCCAACCTTGCAAGGAGAGAACAGCAAATCATGTGCAGTGGATGCACAGCCTTTCTCTAACTGGTCTTTTGCTAAAAAATGCAAAATCACTGCGAAAACTTCAGGGCAAGGCTATTACGCCTGATGAGCTACTCCAAACCTTACTACTTCCTGGGGTAAAAATTGTTGCATCCCTCCCTATTGTTTTCAGGGCTTTAGTTAACTTTATTTGTGTATTAGCAAATTTTAGCATATTTATTTTGACAAGAATTTATTCTTGCACCATCAAATATTTGTTGAAAACCTCACCGATCTATATCATGGTTAAAAATGGGGCGAAAATTCAGAAAAATGTGATTCATAGCTACGTAATAAATATATTGATTTATCCAGTCTTGAACAGTTATTAAATGTCTCATTTATTGATGTAATTCCATCGCTACGGTTCCTTATGGCTAGGTGAATTCTGATAATAATAAAGTTGACAGATTGATATGAAAACAGACTAATTATCAAGGAAACTTAGAAATGATATATAAGCAAATACCTTTTCGTTTTGATTCAATATAGGCTAATACATAGATGCACCACACTATGCCTTTTGCTATTTAGAAAACGGCTTGATGAGAGTCAAATCAGCCCATACTGGTACATGCTTGAGGGTCATTGATTACTAATTGTTTATTGGTGTGGGAAATGAAATGCGCAGGTGAAACAATCTCACTTGGATGTGCAAAGGATTGCAGTCAGATGCCTTGGCCTTTTTGGACTTTTGGAAAGGAAACCAAGTGCAGAACTTTTGAAACAGTTGAGGATTTCATATATTAAGGGGCCACATTCAATCAGTACAGAGGCTTGTAAAGCATTAATTGATCTTGTAATGTGGCATGGTCCTGAAGAAGTTGACAAGGTGTTAAAGCTCAATATTCCATGCCAAATAAACAGTGAGAAGTCGACCTTTTGTCCTGTGAACTTTTCTGATTCAGAAGAGGATTTAGATGTTGAGACGCTTGATATCTTATATGGAGGCTTTGAAAATGCTGATTGGGCGAGTCCTTTGCCTAGCAACGAAGATGAGTGCGTGCATGCTATACTTGGAGAGGGATTTGCGAAAATTCTTCTCCTAAGTGACAACTATCCAAGTTTACCGATTTCTTTGCATCCTGTTCTTTTATCAAAACTCATTTACTTGTATTTCAGTGACGTGTCGGAACACTTGCACAGGTGAGATCTGTTGATTTCCTCCTCGTCCATGTTTTTTGAACTATTCTTTCTCTGTACTAGCGGCACATGAGATTTAATCTGTCTCTTATCGACCAGGTTGAAGCAATGCTTGTCTGTTTTCTTTGAGCTTTACCCATGTCTCTCAGCCAATCATAAGGCAAGTGTTTCTGATATCCTATTTTCTGTGTATTACATTGTCTACCATTCTTAGTTTTTACTCTTTTTTTAATTGAAATGTCAGTTAACGCCTTAATTGTTTTATTTCCAAAAATACAGAGGTGCATAGCGAAGAGTTTCATTCCAGTAATGCGTTCAATGTGGCCAGGAATTTTTGGCAATTATGCTGGTTCTCCTTTTACGGTGTCTCAGATGCGAAAGCGTGCTGTTCAAGCTTCCCGTTTTATGCTTCAGATGGTGCAAATTCACTTGTACGTTAAAGAGACTCAACCTGACTGTGAAAGTACTGACACGGAACAGCCACAAGTCATAGATAAATGTGCTGAACTTCCATTTGAATGTGGTGAGGAGGGGCTTGCACTACGCATAGCCGTAGAGGTAATCCTCAAAGTTTTGAAGTTATTTAATTGAACGCTAATACTTGTTATTTATTTTTTTCACCCCGCAATTGGTACAGTATACAAAGGCTTCACCTTGCTATGAATCGACAGTGGCAGTACTAGCTATTCCGATTTATTTGCTATGTTCTGAATTTGACACATAAACTACATTTCATAAGCATTCATTGCATACAAACGTCAGTGGACACTATAGTCTGAAAATTAAATTAATGAGCATATTCAAATCTTTTACCCAAGTTATTTACAGTGTTGAAGAAAAATTTCACTAAATGGTTGTGATCTGCATGGATTTAGATAGTTAACAATTAAATGAGAATATTGCATGATTCACATTTAATGAAAGATTATTGTTTTCTCTTTTCGCTTCTTAACCTGTGTTTTCTTAAGGTGGCGAGCTTTCAATCGAAGAAGACAGCTGCTGAGAAGGCTTACTTGTCGGCTTTATGTAGAACACTTGTTTTGCTTCATTTTCGGATATCAGAACAAGGGCCAATAAAATTTATGAGGAAGCTTATTTATCGCGTGGTTGAATGTGTATCTTCAGAGAAAGACCTGGTTAAAGAATTGAAACGTATGTCTGAGCGTCTTAGGACAGTTGATAGCCAACCAGATCAGGAATTGTTGCAAGATGATGTTAATCTTATTTTGGGTAATTCTTTAATTTTCTCTTCAAATATGTTTTTAAAAGGAATGCAGTATTTGGAAGTCAATTTTAATCTTAAATTCGTTGTATAATCAACATTCATTTGCCCATGGTATATCTTTTTAAACCAATGATTTTGGTCCTTGTGCATTGTTGTCCTTTAAAAACCTTTTTTACTGCTGATGTATTTGTTCTCTTACCTTATTGAAGGGAAATTGGAACTTGACTGCGACCTGGATTTGGATGGCCCTGTTTCAATGCCTCAAACACCAGCTGCACCCCTGACTAGACCTACACGTTCCAGGAGAAGGGTAAGGATTGAGGAAGAAAGTTCTGACGAAGAATTACCTTCTGTGGTTCCTACCACCCATCATACTGTGAAAAGTCGCTCAGTGAGAGCAAGCAAAACCGCAGCAATTAACAAAATGTCTTCTGCTGGTAGATCGCTCAAAATTGACGAAATGGGTGAACTAGTGGAAGAAGACTCTGATGTGACATCTGACGATTCTTGTGCATCCGATTAGTACTGTCAATATGTACCTGACATGATACATCTAATAGTCTTTACTTTGTTAACATCATGTTGTTGTATTGTTTCAATACTTAGGTTGCAGGTTATGTACATAAGAGTGCATAAATAGTTTAGCTTGCATTTAATTGTAAGTCAGAGTATATAACAGTACTAGTATCGCAATGAAATTCTTGTGTTTAGGAATTACTTCGTTGGCTTTCTTTTCTGTTATTGTTTTGTGATATGAAATGTTGTAGGTAGTTCCATGGCATTGCTTATGCAAATAGTGTACAAATTATTTAAAGCTTCATTTCTAGGCTAACTATCTCCTACAGAGAACAAAAAACTTAGACTAACTGGATTGGTCTCAAGAAGATAAAGTTATCAAAACTATAATTCATAGTTTTCTACCTCAGTCTTAGGAACACTTTTTTTAACATATTCATGTGCATTCTTTAATTCAAATGTTAGATTAATAGTATGTGACATTTTAAACTGTATATTTAATTATAATATTGTGATGTTTTTATTACCACCATAGGATAATTAATCCAATTCTCATTCATTCTACACTCCAATAATAATCTAATAATTGGTGATTGTGTACGTGACGGAATTGTCTGCATAACACGCTGTGTGTGTAGCTAAAGACAAAGTGAAGCTACAAGTTACATAGTTAAATTATAGTTTTGTGTTTTAACCTGTTTAGTTTCTTTAAACAACGTTAGTTGTTTTAAGTTGGAAGAAAGAAAAGTTGCAGAGTACTATAGCTGAATCCAAATATGAATGCAGTAGCAGCAGGATTATAATTTAATGCAGCTTTAAGGTGAATGGACCGAATTGAAGTACCCATGATGCCGTGGTCCCATTTAATAATGTATGTCGATGTTCCACAGATGTTAAACACCCAAAACTAATCACAATATTTAAAATTTCTTTATAAGGTAGCAGAAGTTGGGCAAAAGATCCTCAAAAGAAGTTAGCTAAACCCTTTCATACTGGTGGTCGATGTCATGGAGAGCACATCCAAACCCCATAAAAAGGGTACCTTTGCCCTCCCAACCATTCCTTTGTGGACACCATACCCATCAGTGGGGGCATTCCCCATTTTCATAATGCACCCAAAAGGTGTAAGCTCTTCAAGATACCAAATTGTTAGATAAACGAAACAAAATAACGTGGCCTCTCTCTCTCCTTTTAAAATCAACATTATCTCAATCAATCATTCAATGCATCAGTGTGGGCCTATTCACCTATATACATCTATCTAAGTCTTTCAAATGGACAATTTCCCTATCTGCACAATACCTACTGCTCCCTGTGCTTTGCCCTTTCATTTTCTTAAGACATCACTTAAACAACTACATCACACCAAACTGAGTGTAATAAAGAAAGAGGAACTACATTAACTTCTCATCTCAATTTTCTTAAAACTCTTTTCCTACGCATTTCTAATGATTCAAAATATTGTAATAAGTGTTTTAACAAGTGTTAGTAAGATTACCACAGAAAAGCAACCACAAAACTGAATAGTGATTGGTGATGGATGCAATGCAATTTCATATCAGTGTCCTTTGCGTCTAAGTAAGAATTCCATGTTATCATGAATGCACTTGTGATTACACTCTCAATTATTTCCTCCTTGGTAACTGCGTACGTGCATGTCAATTAATGATACTCCAAATGAAGAATTTCTGTAAGAAAAAAAAGGGTTTTTCTGAGTATATCTTGCTACGACTTTTGATTCCGTAAACAATATATATGTGGACCAGAGGCCTAAACTTTTGTTGTAGAGAAGGTAGAAAATCATTTTTCATTGAGTGTGTATCTAAAATACCAATTATTATATATTTTAACATAACTTCATTTGCATATATGACCATATGCTGCATCCTTCAAGTAAGGCATGAAATCTCAGCACACACATGGGTTGTCAAAATAGTACGAATTTGGCATGTTATTGTTGACTATTTGTATGTAACACAACATTCATATTTTGCTCAATTGCTTCTGCATTGTCGGGAACCAATTAATAAACATCCAAATTTTATAACAGTGCCATTCAACAGAATAATGAGACATAATACACTTAAATGCTTTGATTCTAGGTGGTCTTCACCGTAGAAGAGTAATTCTAGATATTGACAAAATAATTTATTAGAAAGTTAATTGTAAAGTTTTTTTTATTAAAGGTTATGAATATTTAGGGTTTTTGACTTGTATTTAAAAAATAAATAGAGAATTATTGTTGTGAATTTGCAAAATAAATAGTTTGAGAAGTAATGATGAGAAGAGATTAATTAGAAATAAACAAATTATGACGTGGCAGAAGTCGTGTCAAGTTGACATGATTTCAATATAACAAGGCAGAAGTTGTGTCTAATTGGGACGATCTGTGCATATGAAATCGTGCCGAATTGGCACGACTTGCCTAAATTTATAAATTTTTTTAAATGAACTCCATTTTGATAAAAAGCAAAAAAAAATAATCCCATCATGATTAAAAACCTAAATATTTATTATTTATTTTAAAAGACTAATGGTATTGAATAACTTCTATTAAAAATATGTTTAAGAATTAAAGGAGTGACCAAGCATATCCTTGGATTATGTCACTACTTGGAAGAATCATCCGATTTGAAAGAACAGTTCATGTAACAGAGTTGTAATATGGATTTCCCTCCCTTTTCCGTTCAAAGCATGAATTCATAGAAAAATGAAAATGTTACTTGAGAACTACGTATTGAAAAAGAAAATTTACAACTATATTTTGACTGATAAAAATTTTAAATTATTTTATTTGAACAATTTTTTTCCATTATAACTTGTAGAGATTGTGAACTTATTCATAAAAGAATCCTATGAATGTATTCAGTGAATGCAGTAATAATATTTTAAAGTGGCCACACTTTTCCTCTTTTTGGTGGAGGTAAGCAAGAGAAAAGTTTTAAAGCAAATTAAAAGGTAACTTGGAAACTGTCACTGCCCAATTCACTTCATCATTATCATAAATATTTTTTAATTCAAATTATAATTTCATCTTGAAAAATATTACTACTTAACCCTTAACATGTGTCACTTCTAATTTCAATAGTAAAACAGTGTTTTTGAAAACCTAAACATGATAAACTACCGTGAACCAATATTTCCTTATATTGTCTGTATCAGGTTAGGGAAAACAGTGTTTTTGAAAATCTTGACTCACTAATAAACTAACTCTCTACCACATATTTTTAAGGATTATTTTAAACTAAATTCAAATTCATGATCCTACTTAAGAAAAAAAGAAGACATGTATTACTTAAAACCTCTCTTAATGTGTTTTTTCTTGAAGAAAGTGTTTTTGGTTTACAATTATACCACCCAAATTATCTACTACTAAACCCATTATAGTTATCATCCTCTTTAAAGTGTAACTTAATTATAGTTCATATCTCTTTTATTTATCTTTCTTAAAATAGATTAGTGTAATTTTAATTTCTTTCTATTTTTTTTTAATGTAAGTGTAATTATAAGGGTGACAACAAGTTTAATCGGTTTTTATCTAACCTAAAAAAAACATAACAAGTTAAATATTTTGGTCCATTTTTTAAATTATATATATATATATATATATATATATGAGACATACTTAATTACGTAAATATTTTTTTAAAATAATTAATTTAATATCTTTAATGAAATAAATTAAAATAACTATTAATTTTACATATTAATTTTCATAATTTTAATTAACAATTGTAATTTAATTTATAAATATTAATGATTTAGTTTATAATATTATTATATATTTAGATCTTTCAAATAATATAATCCAAAAGTTAATATTTTATTTTTTTTTAATTTAAGAAAGAAAAAAAAATAGTAGGTGGACCCATCCACCTTGCCTTCCCTGTAGCCACCGGATTAGTGGGCTTAGCAAGGTGACTCACAGCGGGCCAATGGGTTAAAAGGAAGAGAGAAGATATTTTTTTGTAATAATCTGTTTGAATTGCTTGATGAGAAATGAGATAATGAGAAAGAAAAGAAAAATTTATAAGTGAAGAGAAAATTGTCTGGATTATAAGAAACATAAAAAAATAAGTGAAAATTAACATAATTTATTTATTAATAGTAATTTTAAATATTTATTATTATTATTATTATAATAATAAAAATATATAAAAACATCTATAATCAATTATAAGTGACACCTAATTGATTATGATAAACTATTAAAATATCACACAATTGATTATGAATGTATAGACACTTTAAAACACCTATTTCTTTTGCAACAACTTGATGATTATGTGAGCAACATAACTTATACTGCATACTCAACACTTTTGCATGTGTCAACGTGTTTATTATGATCAAAATAAAGATAATGATTTATATTAAGGAATTTCCTAAATTTTGTCATTGATTATTTTAGTCATGTTAAATCAATTATATGAAACGATGTTGAAAGTAAGATAATTTACAAATATTTATTAATTGATGTAGAAGGTGGACATTATAGATCAATTAATTTCTAAAACTGTTTGTAAATTCCACATTTGACTAACAGACAACATAAAATGAAATTTTCTACACCAATTATGGACTAGAACCAATCTAGAAAATATTCACTTTAGCAGATTTAGTTTTAGAATGATTTGTCTGAGGTTTTAAGTCTATGTTATACTCCAAGACTCAAATTTACAACAAACAACTCATTTAAACAATCAAATATCATAGAAGCTTATAATTATTCAACAAATAGTTAAATGAATTTCAAGGATAGTCTTGTTAGCATACTCATTATGTTAAAACAATTTCTTCCCTTTAAAGTACATAATAGAAAAAAAATGAGAAGACACCATCTATAATCTCCTTATTTTCTCTTTTTTAGCACTTTAATTTTTAATAATAAATAAGTTATTTTTTTCTCCTACTGCTTTCAATTCTACTTCCCTTAAACCAAGTGAATTATTAAGAAGGTTATTGTAGTTTTGAATTTATATATATTTTGTGCAAAAATCCAAACAATGAAACACACAAAGCTCCAGTGAGGCTGTTACACAGTAGTTCTGCTACCCGCAACAGTTTTATTGTATTTGCTTTGCTGATAGAAACATTTTTTTGTAATTTTTAATAAATTTTAAAAAACAATAAGGACATTGTCGCTTATATTTATCTTATATATAGGAATCGGAATAACTAAAAACTCGCTAAATTATAGGAACAAAATTTGTGTTAAACGTTGTTATTATTTATTAGGTGTTTTGTGGTTTTATATGATAGAGGAAGACGTAAGTGTAGGTAAAGAAAAGTAGTAGTTGAATATATATGGGTGCATGACGAATCATGTCGAAACATCCTTTGTTAGGTTATAGGTAACAAACCCAATGTCCACCACACACCGACCAACTATTTGCGTGGTCTGTGTTCGCGAACCTCAGCAAACAAAAAACACTAAATAAAACAAAAACTTTGCTTATTCATTGCTAAACATGCGCACTTCCGCAAGATTCTGCATTCTTATTTGTAACCATGCAAAATAATCGCATTAGGGAATCTTATTCACAGATGCACGAGCGAGAGCGTTAATCTCGCATTCACCATTCAATCAAAGCTTAAAATTAACAATAATTCATACTATTATTATTAACTTCATCCTCACATAAACTATAGTTCCTCCACCACGTACTATTATTATAATCACTGAGCCTGAAAAATATTACTAATATAATGAATACAAAAATCTACGAGATAGATTAAAATAGTATTATTTATCTTGGTCTTTGCAAATTAATTAGCGCCGAATTAGTGGTTAACTTTGGTGGGACTCTAAGATTAATATGTCAAAGAAGAACACCATATATCATGTGTGAACTTCAACGACTCTGCAATTCGATAACATTTTACAAATGCAAACAGAAAAAAAAAGACATATATTTCAAATATAACGGACGTGAGTCTTTTGGTTTGGTTCATCACCGCCATTGTTTTTTAGGGAAGAAACATTCAACAGGCTCTTACGCAAGAGAACAGAAACAATAGTGAAAAGGTATACGTATTTGCACACTTTAAAACGGAAGTGATGAGAGAAATAACAATGACTATGACTAGTACTTTTTTTATTAGCTATCCCTGAATCAGAGAATGCATGCATGAGTTAAAAATCAGAATATTTTATTTTTCATTAATTAAAAATTACAATAATAGTAGTTTGGTGTGTCGAAAGAAGAATCTTATTGGTGAGAGAGTTGTGGTGGAGTTTGCATAGTGTTCTTGGAAGGTGGGCGCAGGGAGATGCATGGATTGATGCATGCTTTTAGCCAATTTGATACAGTCTTGATTTCGACCATTTCCAATGCTTACTTACATATAAGGACAAATTCATATAACTCTGGAACACACACATGAGGAGAACGAATGCATGCGTCATACTCATTTGAATTTTTAGAAATTTTTTTTACTTTCTTTTAAGTTTTTCATTTCTTCATTTATAATATAAACTATAGTTATATGTATTAAGAAATTAACTTTAAGTCTAACTCAATGGGGTGAAGTTTGAACTCAATTATATACGTGCGTGGGATAACATATTATGAGTTATTCGATAATGGTCCGATAGTGGGTAGCCTGATAAGACCACTAAACACTCGTTAGGATAGACTTTTTAAATGACTCTGATGTCATATTACGAAGTGAACTTTAAACCTAACTCAACCCTATAAAACCGACTCATGAAGTGAGGTTTGCATCCACTTACATACTATGAAAGACTCTAATATCTAGTTGATGGGATCTCCAAGACTATGTTTAACAAAATTATATTAAAATTACACTCTTTCCAAGACTTGGTGCAACAGTTTCTTTAATCAGTGTTTTGAAATCTTAATTCATATTTTGTATAACAACCGTATCAGGTTGTTGTGTAAAAAATATAATTAAATTTTAAACCCTTATCTTGAAATAAGCAGATTACAGTTCTTTTAGTGTATTGTGTAGTCTGCTTGTATTCAAAATAAATAATTTTTACGTAAGTTCTATTTATTTTTAATAAATGATTATTTTAAAAAATGCGTATATAGAAAAATATTTTTGTTCAGTTCTGACCTTGTGATTAGTTGACAGCGAGGAGAGAAATAATATTACGTAATAATAAAATGAATGTGCTAAAACAAGTAAAAGTGAATTTTTTTAAGAGAAATATAAAATAAAAATGTAATAAATACGTAAAACTCATAAATTTTAAATCTATTTCTTCTCGAAATTAGTTATATAGCATACTTTCTCTTAATTTCACCTTAATTATTATTTCTATTATGACTGCCAGGCAGGGCGAACGCGACAATAAAGTTAAATTAATTAGGAAATGAAATTTATGAAAACACTTCATGTCATCACATCTTTATTTACAAATAAGTCGACAAATTTACAAATCACATAATTTTGTCGCTTAACGAACATTTTTTTTGAATTAAAGATATTTTTTTTCATGTAAAATTGATTTTTTATATAGCTCAAAATTTAAATTTTATAGTTATTTGTACTAAAAAATTATTTAAAAAAGTTTTTATTAATTTTCTTATATGATAAACAGATTTTTATAATACAATCAATAAAAATCCATTAATTATATCTTAATAGTTTTCTTATTATAAATATAAAAAAAAGTCTAAAATTTATAATGAAATTTTTTGTATTATATAATAATAAAAAAAAAAATTTAAATCGAAGATCTTCAATCTCTATAAATTAAAAAAAATACCATTTATTTTCAAATTACTTTAAAACAATTGAAAATGCTCAAAACATGAAAGGTTTATATTTCGAGTATTTTCTTTTTTTAATAAAAAAATATTTTAGTTTTTTAATATAGTTTCATGTTTTTTAAATTTCTTATTTTTATCTAAAAATTTATTTAATATAAATCAACGTGATATTTTTTTCTATAACTCCACATTGGTGCTCCAATCTCTATCCTAAAGCTTCTTCCAAGTTCCATGCAAACTTTATAACGCCGTATAGGAACAAAGCATATCAAAATTCCACAACCGTCTTCCTCCCTTTTACACTTTTTAACACTATATTCTCACTCTCTTAACAATATTATTAACATTATAATTTAATGAAAATTATAATATTTATTAATTTTAAATACAATTCAGACTGAATTGTAAAGTTTCAAAATCGTGAAATTACATAATTTATTTTACTTTTTATTTTTATTTTAAAAGTTGTATATTAAAATATTATTTTAGTTCCGAAATTATATTAGATTTAGTCAATTTCCTATTCCTTAAGACTTTGTTTGGATTTGGGACAATTCTTCACCGTCCATCCATTTAGTCGCAGTGCGGCGTTGCCTTATTCAAGGATCCCCAAACGGTTGACTTTAATTTTCTCATCATTCATCTCATCTTTCTCCTATTCCATTTTTCTCTTCTAGAAAAATTATTTTATCATTATTACAATCCATTTTTCTTTATAATTTTATTTTCTCAGCAGACTTTTTGTTCCCTTATTGCTTGAAGATGGTCTCATATAATTATATAATGTGATTTTGTATCTTACACAAAAAAGAAAAATGTAACTAAATAATGCTTATCCACTATAAGACCAGTCTCACATTTCTACACAGTTGTTGAGTATGCTAAAAAAATAACTTTCATGTTTATACTAATATTATTATTAGTGATATTTGATCTTTTATATATAATTATTATAAATCACAAACTTTTTTAGATCTCATTTCTTATTTAATGATTTTGATAAAGTTTAACTAATAATAAGATTATACTAGAAATTTATTAAAAAAATAACATGTTTTTAACAGTCATCCTTCTCAGACTTAAATGGAAACTTCTTAGATGCCCTCGTTTCAAGATGACTTCTAAACATATTTTCCTTTTACATGTGTTATGGTCAAAGTTTTATTGTTAGATGTACAGAAATAAATTATTCTACATTTGAAATAATGTTTCTCAAACATCATTTTTATAAAATGGAGTTGAAAGCAACATATTTAATTGATAGAAGTACCTAACTGTTTCACAGGCTAAATTAAAAAAATAATTTTCCACAAAAGCAGATTTAATTGAAAATTAAATTGATCCTAAATTTGTTGGGTTGCTATAATTTTATTTTTATTTTGTATGTATACATATAGAAAGGGTCACCGATCCACCAACCACGTCCACATGATAGCTAAAGTTTAGGCACCTTTCATGTTTAGGAATGGTCCCTTCAATTCCTGTCTTGCATATGCTCATCATATTATCATTCAATTAAAAGTTCTAATTAAACACACGCCCTTAATTAATTGCTCAACACAGTTTTTCCATATTTTATGACCAAAACCACCATTTAATACAGTTTTTACATGTATAATATTCTTTCCTAACTAATGTATTTAGGACCACTGAGGAACTTGCATAAAATTATCTCGTGGGAGCAATTAACATGTTAGATGTATTCATCTATTAATACTTCAATCTTTTAATATGAATGTACACTTGAATGATTAATTTATGTCTATGGTTTGTATAAAGACAAATAACATCAACAAATAGTATTAAAAAATAAGTTTAAGTTTAATGCATACTTACAAAATTAATTTATAAAATAAAATTTTATATATATGGTGAATTGACTAATTTTTAGTTGATATGAAATTAATACGTATGAAACTATATATTTGTGAGTGGTGTGATAAGTATAATATGTTCAATAAACTTGATTAATAAAGACTTTGATACCATATTATAGAGTGTGTATTTGGAAATAATTTATTTTTAAAAATTGACTTGTAAGATTTGTCTATGAATATTTACTATAAATTGATTAATTACTAATTAATATTATAAACTAATTCCCAGCCATTGTTTTGAAGGGATATTCTACTTGTTTTGTAACACAACATTCTGTGGGCTTGTTACAACGATGGCAAAAAAAGTTTCACTTTGTATTACATGCATGCATGAAAGAGCAGTTTTCGTTTGAAGTGTGTTTTTGAGTGAAAAGTGATTGTCTCATTCTCAGCCATTGTTTTAAAGTAAATCTACTTATTTTACCAGACAAGGGTTTCTATGGGCTTGTTACAGTCGTAGGGAGCCGAAACTGTTTACATTAATTGTGTTACATTCACGATGAATCATTACCAAAACCAGTGTTTGTTTCTACACGTCATCTTCAGTTGAATCAGCACGTTTTTGTAGTTGGAAAAGTTATTCATAGTAATCGTAGTTATTTGAAACTTTTACTTCATTTTAACTTATTATTATTTCTGTACATGCATATAGCAGTTTAAGGTAGAAAATGGCTGCTTTTATTAGACGATGAGACAGTGCGCAATTCAATACACGAATCTTTCAAATTTAAAAAACGTTCACAAAAATGCCTATATTTATTTCACTTAAAAATTAATGAGAAATTAAGTTGAAAATGTCCCTTTTTTGCCCACAGAGATAAAAAATATTACATCATATTTCACTTACTAAACTACTAGAGTATATACAAACCATTTTATTCGGTCTTAGTATTAGATTACTATTCATTGGTACCAGACAAACCATTGCATTCGGTCTTGGTATTAGATTAAAATACATTTAAAACAGTTATAATAAATAGTAGTTAAGGTAGCAGAGAATTTTTAAAAATCAGAGACACATTCTATCAAATTTAGGTAAAATTATGGAAAATCAAGAAACCTTTATAGAAATAAGTTAACATTAATATTTGATAGATTTGACTCATCATAAGAGGTTCATGACCAAATACTATAAATAAATCATCTACAAAAGAAATAAGGTATGTCATCATATTCTTTTATAAAAAGTACTTACTTAATCGTCAGAGAATATTTTGTAGGTTAACTCTTGACCAGGTACGAAAGAGCAAGTACGAGAAAGGAAATGAAGAACCAAAGACCAAGAAGTGAATATGAGAAAGAAGGCGAGGGAGGAGCAACCAAAGAATCAAAGACAATTATTCCAGAACCAAAGGATCAAAGACAATTATTCCAGAAACAATAACCAATAATAAGTACCTATCTAGACCCATCCGTCTATACAATTACAATATCATTTTCTAAATTTCTATAAATATAAGGACAGCAGCATATAGTGCAATTACGTGTGCCTACATTATATGCATTGTGATACTCTTATGGAATAAATCTGTGCAAAATAAAATTTGGGAACTTTGTTCTTGAATTGAATAATATTTATGTGAGAAATACAGCTGTAACAATAAAAAATACTAAGGAGATGTTTACTTGTTTGTTTTCATTATTTTTTTTATCTTTACTTTTTTTAAATATAATACTGTCTTGTAATTTTATTTTATTTTTTACAAAGATTTGAGTAGAAAGTACTAAATTTTCTCTATTTTATACCAATATTTAAAAACAAAAAACAAAATAAAAAATATATATTTATTGTAATTAAAAAGTAAACTATACAACAAAAGTATAATTGTAAACATCCATAACTTTCTCTCTAGCGTCACCAAGCTAAAGCCAACACCTTTGTCATTTTTTCCATAATTGAAAATCATCTTTCTAAATTAAATTAAAATCATTTCGAAATTAATATATATTGGACGAAACCTCAATGTTTTCTTTACATTTTTAAGTTATTGTCAAAGTAATATTTTTTTGTTTCTTTTGCCTTGCTGATTCTTTAGACAAATTATGATGAGAATCTTGCTTTTGGCTGTTATTTCTTTTTCCTACCGATAAAAAAAATTGAGTTATTCTTATTTTAACTTTTGACCATTTTTCTTTTTACATCTGTATTTAAAAAATAAAATCAATAGCCCACCACTTTTAGTAGATATAATAATATTTTGTTTTGCTGGTAATGAAATTTTAAATTAAAAAAGTCCAAAAATGATTTAATGATAGAAATCTATTTTATGTTGCTAAAGTATTTGAAGTATTAGATTAAAATTTCTTTAGTTGAGAAAAATATAGTATCACTTAAATAAATGATATATTATATTGATTGAAATAACTACATAATTTGTAACATATAGTAAATAATTTATTTAACTAAAATTAAGTAAAATATTTTATTTCATAAATTAATATAACTAATGCGTGACCTTATATATTGGAAAAACTATGCAACTTCACAAATTATTATATCATCAACCCTTTTATATCAATCTAAATATATATTAAGCAATAGCTATTATATATTAACTGGATCGTGTGTACCAAATTTTATAAAAAAAATAAGAACACGAATGTGATAATTAAAAACTATGATATAATAATTAGAGTAAATGGTTGATGAGATCTCCCATATAATTTGAAAATTCTATCAATTAATTGAAAGATCTCTACCAATGTTCACCCATTTCATGAAAATATAAGGAAAAAATGTACAATACAAACCAAATCAACAAGCTAAGGAAATGAATGAGAATGCACTACCTTGAAAAATCAAATAATAATTAATGTTGAACCATTTCAACAAACAAGATATAAAGTAAAATAAAATATTGATTATAATAGTGGTTCAAAAAATAATCATCGTTTTCTTTGACTTTTTAATTGAGAGGCATAGTCTTACATCACTTAGGAATCAACGTCAATAACACTTTAAATACACATTCCTCCAAAATGATTTTTAAAAAAAAAATCATGATGAAACTACGAAGTCAAAAACAAACAACACCTCAAATATAATGATTGATCTTAAGAATATTATTTCAATGAATATAAATATAATGATTGATCTTAAGAATATTATTTCAAAATATAAGATGATAAGAATTAGTTTATTCAACTTAAATTTTACATGTAGAATAAATCTTACGTTCAAACAAAGGAAAACTTATATAAGAGGAAAAAGAAAATTACTCCAAAACACAATTAGATTGAGTCAACTTGCCTAAACATAATATGAGCAATAACCTTATAATTTTCAAGAATGTGAAGGAAATAAATATAAGACGATAAAATTTGTATACTAAATATAATTTAAAGAATGTTAAAATGATATTTACTAAAGATAAAAACTGAATCTTATTAAAAACTGAATCTTATTAAAAACTGAATCTTATTAAAAAAAATCAAGAAATTATTAATCAGTTCCTACGTTACACAACCAAATTGTTTCGTATTGATTTAGATTTTGTCACATTTTTAAGTTGATACCATGATAAAGAAAAGAAAAAAAATATTAAAAAAAGTTTTTTTTTTCTAAAATTCAAAAAGATGAAATATTTTATATACAAAAATAAGAATAACTTTATTTTTATAAATAAATTTTAAACAATAAAAAACACTAAAAATATTAATCAAAATTTTATAGACAATAATTATTTATTAAAGTAACAAATATTAATAAATACATTTTATGATTATTGTGATAATTTAAAAGTAAACATTGATACATATACATCTCTATTTAAAAAAATAAAAATAATATATATATATATATATATATATTAAATACATTTTTTCAATATCTCATCTTATTCATAATATATCTTATAAATCTACGAGTGTTATTTTTGAATCGTCTATTTAGTAAAATTTAAAGTAGTATTTATTCAAGAGTCAAAATATTGAAAGATCGTCAAGAATTTCGATGCTTCTTAAATCATTCGAACTTTCGGTACAACGACTATAAATTAGAAATAAATCAAATCAGAAAAACTTATTAGATTTAAAACTTCATACGCAAAGATAAAAATAATTTGATAAGGTCCAATACAAATCTTAGTAAGATCCAACATAAAGCCCAATATCAATTTTGAATTCGGACTAATAATAAGGTTTGAAACTTATTGAATAAAATTACAAATAGTAAAAGTCCAATAAAACTAATGAAGTTCAATATTTTGTAGTATAGATAGGAAGTTCAATGAACACATAAGGAGAGTATTTTTTTTTTAGATAAATTACATAATTAAACTTATTTGGACTTTATAATCAGAAACCTTGCAATTATATCTCACCTATCCGACAAACCTATCCGACAAACTGAGAAGTCGTGAACTTAAGAAAGAAATGAAACTTAAAGAAACAACTCAAAGAATAAGAAGTAAAAAAAGTAAAAAAAACTTGAAAGATTAATTGAAATTATCTTGATACTAAAGAACAATTTTCTTTCTAGATATTTATTTGATGAGTATTATATATTAGTTAATGAAAAACATTGAAAATCATGTTTAAAAAAAAAAGGATAAGATTTACTTGGAAGGGGAAAAAATGAAAATAAAAGAAAAAGAAAGGATGATAGTTTTGTGGGTTTTATTGGTGGGAAAGAATGGATCCATAATTGAAATGATGGAAGGAATTTGATAAGAGAGGATTAAATATGATGTTGGGGATGATAAGGACATGTGAAGACAGGACCCTAGATTTGGATGAGCAACAGCAGTATTCATAAACACTTTCACACTTCACACACAAATCAATTTATTAAATAATGTGCTTTTCTTTTTAAACTTAATGTGCCACGCCATCTTCAACTGCAAACTCCATGTGATTCACTGGACCCTCTGCTTCTCCATGTCCCTTCTTCTCATCCAATTCCACCATTTCCCTATTTTTATTTTATTTTATCACTGATTAAAACTTATTGTAAACATGATTTAAGGTACGTATTTTAAAACAATTAATTATTTTTTATTACTATATTTATCACTATATTGAATAATAGTATAAAACATTGTTATGTTATCACTGTATTTCAATAACATTTGTCACACTCTTTTTGCGTTCACTTTACCTTATATTGTTTTTTAAGTTATTTATGAATTGGTTTGATGGAATTTATAAAAGAGAAGTCATCTCAAGGGATTAAGAAATCATGAGAAATCGTCGACTCCCAAGTTTTCAAAACAAGCTTTGGAGTAAAACTAATTTTACTCGAGTAAGAGCAAGAGAAAGTATGCAATTTTGATATTAAATATTTCCAAAATTATTTAAAGATTAAAACATTTGAGAGATGATGCTGTTTTATATATTTTGAAGTTTAAATATTTGATATTAATTTTAAAAAATAATAAGAAAAATAATGAAAATATCACACAAAAGTATAAATTGATTGATTACAATGAAAAAAGATACATTAAATTATTCCTGAACTTAAATTAAAATACTTATAATACCAAATTAAACTTTTATTTTACAAATATATGGATTCGCTTTTGGACGAAATTCACAATAATATGTTTAGAAAAGAAAAGAAAAACTAATTTATGCATAGAAAATTAGTTTTACACAAGTTAATATTGTAGAAATTTTCTTATATAATTCATTTTAAGTGTATATTTGAACAAATATTTTTAAAAACTATTAGAAAAGATAAACAAATTCAAACTTTTACTAAATTAATATTAAAGTGGTAATATTTAAGTTTAATTAAACTTCACCTATCTATTAATATCAGATATATTTATAATTTAGGTGTGAGATATCATCCCATATAAATCTTCGTGTCTAATACATCAAATGTTCACATTGAAAACATCAACATGAAAATAAAAGAGATTAATAGTAGGTAACATAATAAACTCAACTAATATTGATTAGTATAAAATTTTAATGACTTTCATACCATATTAGAATAGAATTTTCCAAGACTAATTGAAATATCACAAAATCGATATAATAAAGTGAGGTTTGCATATATATTAATTAATTTGGTCAAAATTTTAACTTATGTGAGATTTTTAACACATTTTCTCATATCAAAGACATTGAAGATGAAAATAGAAAATAACACTTTAAACTAATTTAAATTAAGATGAACTCTTGATGATCATGCTATCATATTAACACTAAATTAATTTCTATGTTAGAGTAAATATAAATATTCTATTATTTTAAAAATTAACCTAAACCATGATTTAAACAATTTATATAATTCTAATACCATAAATAATAAATTAATTTATAACTTAGAGTAATATAAATATTTTATTCTTTTAAAAAAATTTAATCATTTGATTTAATTTTTTTGAAATAAAATATATCACTTTTTCTTCTATATACTACATTTATATATTTTTATTCTATATCTTTATTATACACACTTTTATATATATATATATATATATATAATTCTACTAGTAAGTTGTATTTTGATTATATTTAAAAAACAAACTGATCAAAATGTATAATATATAATGAGTTAATATGAATAATCGTTGTAAAAATTGTGAATGTATCTGTGATGAGAAATAAATTTTAAAAATAAAATAAAATTAATAGAATTAATTAATGTAATAGAAATAAAAATTTAAAGTACAATATTGACGTAAAATTGTCAATAATAATAATAATAATAAAATAATAATAATAAAAAATATTATTTCTACTGTTGTTTTATTTTTATGCAATGTCTTTAATAATAATAATTAATAAATAAAAGATTTTAAAATATTTTTAAAAAATAAAATTTACAAAAAATTATAATTTATTTGTAAAAAACTATTAATATAATAAAAAATTGTAAAAAGTGTGGGGAGTGATGGCCCTCTGTACGGTGCTTCGTAGGTTTCAATGTGATGTTTGTCCCAAAAACACTCGACAATGATTTGCCACCGCACAGGGTGGTTTCCGGTCGATTCTCTAACATTGTTCTGCCCTCGTCAGACAGCTGGTAAGTAACTGAGCTCGTCGTAGCCAACCACACATGCCAATGTTGTCTTTTCATTGTTTGAAAACCTCTAGGAACACCAACAAACTTTGTTGCATCATCAAATTTCACTCCTTCTACCAAGTTTAGGAGAACACTGGTTTTCTCACATTGTTGGCTACAGAACCAACTCATGGATTAGATAGGATTAGAACACACTTCTATCTGATCATGTCAAATTATTCTCAAATCATTCAGATATTTTTGTGTGAAGGGCTCCTTAATATACATGGCCGACACACGGAATGCGTGATTAATATCAAACTGAAAAATATAATCTAGCACATTTCAAAATTCCGATTCAATTGTTTAAAAAATCTGATTGCCATAATTAAGGTCTATAAAATATTTGATTAATACAAAAATTAACTAAATTATATGTGCTAATTCGAATTCGAAATTACCAACAAGTCCTATAACCTAATCAACACATAATTTTTTTTAAATAACAATTAATTTAAAAATAAAAAATAATATATATACCCTCTTTTTTCATTTTTAGAGTAAAAAAATATTTTTACATCTACAACAACAAAATACAATAACTAATTTAAAACATTTCACATTAATTAAACTCTAGAATTAAAACCAATTCATTTTTATTGTCTATAAAATATTACACATTATTTAAAAAATTGATATTAATCAAACTTAAATACTAACACCAATTCATCTTTAAGATATGTCACAATATATATTATTTAACAACTTGACTTGTACAATAAAGTAATATTATATTTTATCAAATATAAGAGGAAATTTAAAGATCCTATAAACTTAACCAACAAACAAAACTAACAAACAAACACACCATTAGAGATTTAATAGATTAATAGAAATACATCTGCTGGATTGTGAGACCACATGTAATAAAAAAGAGAAGAAGGGACTCAAAAACTAAAGAAAACATAAAATTTACTCTGATAAAAAATATGTTCAGTAAGATGAGTTACTATTATTAAAATTATTATTTATGTACTGCACAGAGTAGTTATATTTTAGTTAACGTTTCTTGAGTCTTCTAGATGAATTTTCAAGAAAAATCAACAACTTTTTTTTAAAGTATGTATTGGTTATTATTTATTGATGTCTAAAAATTTATTTTTTTATGGAAGTTCAAGATAATTTTTAAATTTAGCAATAATTGGAATATTTTATAGAAATTTTAATAATAATAATAATATTTAAGAAATTCAAATTATCTTATTAAAGCAAGCCGTTTAAAAAAAACATTTCCATTCAATATATTTAATTTTTCTTACAAATAATAAAACTTCCTATCTAATTATACTATTAGAATATTGCTGATAACAAAAAAAATTATACTATTAGAATTGAGTTAAAACCGTTAATTTTTATTAAATCATAAATATACTATTATTCTATTCTCATCCAAAAAGTTAGGATTGAATAAATCTTTCTATATTTCCAAACAAAGGTGTATATTAAAATATAGTTATGCGCCTAATGCAATTCCCATAAGTTCCCAACTTGTCATTACTTATATAAAATTTTAAACAAATAACAATAAAAAGGTTATTACTATATTTTGTTCAAATATTCATTAACGTCTCATTCATTAGTTTAATTGAAATTTCTATTATTATTTATATAAAACACGAATCAAAGTAAAATGTATTAACAACAAAATTGTTAGTTGCTAACAAGAAATTGTTCAACTAAAATTTTCCAGATACTGCGTCAATCACGATCAATGAAGTATGAAAAAACACAAAAAAAAAAATCAAAAAAAGAAAAACAACCGAGTTAATGACAGCTTCTAGTAGCTCGAATCAAATTACAGGTCTTCTTCACATTTAGATAAACACTGCAGTTTTTTTCTTTTTAAAATTTCTATAATTTTTACAATTATTTTCAGAAACAAAATGGAAAGTGTTATGAACTTTAGCGACCCAGTGGATATTGACAGCCACGTAAGAAATTATTTGACACGTAATCAACACGTGTCATAGGGTTGCATGCATTTGCGGCAGATCTGCTGCTAAGTGAGCCCCAACTCCAATGTCACTACCCTTCTCTGTTTCTTTTCTTCTTTTTTTTTTTTTTTTTTTTTTTTAATTTTTTTCAACAAAAATTTAAAATTTTTTTTTTTTTTTTTTCTAAACCCACCCCTCTTTTTTTAACCGCTTTCCACC
>Ga0123342_1002053_pt1 | contig 33782 bp, 20 predicted proteins | sample Turbeawhitnodule_FD_89960 | JGI IMG/M metagenome (GOLD analysis project Ga0123342, IMG submission 89960) | Root nodule microbial communities of legume samples collected from Mexico - Turtle bean Mexico white nodule | ecosystem: Host-associated > Plants > Roots > Nodule | place: Mexico: Nepantla... | reverse complement strand
ATTGCATTGAATTCAGTTGATATTTTAATTTACCTCTGTTTTTCTTTCAGATTGGATATCTGCTGACTAATGTCACAAATCCAGTGTCACCAAATTTGATCCCATTGGTGAATGACTGTCATTCCCATGAACTGATTGTATGATTGTGAAACTCTAATCATAGTACATACTAAAAATTTTATGTGTGCTAGATGGTAAACAAAAGTGACAATGTATTGATAAGATATTTCTAAATTCATTTTCAATGATTGAAAATCCATTGAAATTATTGGCGTTTGTGTTGATAGATTTTTATTACTAGCTTGTTTATCAAATAAAAACATCTAAACATAATTGACATCTTACCATCTAAATCTAAATTTTTTCTAATAAAAAAATTTAGTAACATTTTTATAATGTTACTTTTTATTAAAAAAATATTACTAAAAAAATTTATGTCACTTCTTTATTAAAAAAAATTACTAAAGATTTTGAGTAATATTTTTATAATGTTACTTTTTTTTAAAAATATATAACTAAAAAGATTTAATAACATTTTTAAAATATTACTTATTTATTAAAAAAATTACTAAAAACTTTTAGTAATATTTTTATAATATTACTGTTGTATTAAAAAACATTACTAAAAAGATTTAGTAACATTTTTAAAATGTCACCTCTTTAAAAAAAAATTACTAAAAATAATTAGTAACATTTTTATAATATTACTTTCTTAAAAAAAATATTACTAAAATGATTTATTAACATTTTAAAATGTCACTTTTATATTAAAAAAAAGTTACTAAAAACTTGTAGTAACATTTTTATAGTATTACTTTTTATTAAATAAATATTACTAAAAAGATTTATTAATATTTTTAAAATATTACTTTTTTATTAAATAAATTTTACTAAAAATATTTAGTGACATGTTTGTAAATGTATCTATTAAAATGTAAAAATGTTACCAAAAGTGTTTAGTTACATAGAATATCCGCTACATTTGATAAAATGTTAGTAAATCTTATTAGTAACATTTTCTTTGATTTAGTAAATTTTTTTATGTTACTAATTATATATATTATATATGTAGTAGTGAACTTTAAGTTCTTAATTATACATTATTTTATTTATATTATTTTTTTATGACTTAATAAACTTTAAGTATTTAGGATAATTTTAACTAAAGATTCTATTAAAAAAATTGGTTCTATTGACTGTTTATAATATTTTCAAATTTTAGATTATACAACATAAAATACAAAATTTACATTATGAATTATATAAAATACAAATACAAATTTTACATTTTGGATTCTGCAAATTTAAAATGTAAAAACTCACAAATATTAACTAATAGACTTTATAATCCGGAAATTCTTCAAATTTTACATTCTAAAATTAAAAAAAAAATTGTCAATATTAATTTTAGTATTTTTGAAAGTATAAGAGAAAAATATGAAAGTGCATGAAGAATTTGTTTTGATTGAGACATACTACAAGCTTACAAGGTGGGCTTATGTCAAGCCCATAAAAGTTTTTTCAATACGCCCAATTCTCATAAAGAAAGCAAAACCTTTGAAGAAATGTCTTCACATGAATAGTGATATATTAAAAATCAATATTATTTATACAATCATTTAGTAACCACTAATTTAGTTACTTGTCAAAATATTATTATTAATTTAAATATTACTATTATATTATTATTATGAAAAGATTGTGAATTAATGCATATGAAAAGTAAATTGTATTGTTAGACTATAATTTTTCTTTGGAGTGTATTCTGAAAAAGAATGTGAGAAACTGATAGGCTTTTGTTTAGAACATTTATCACAATGAACATGTCAAGTTCCATGATTAGTCTTATAATGAATTATTGAATCATGTGCTCCAAAGCTTAGTTTGTTACAAAGATTAGATGGAGTGTTAATTACAATTAGCAACTCATTAACACAATTTCTAAGTAATTTTAAGGCAAGGATAGAGGCTGGTCTTTGTAATCAATATTTCTTCATAAGGAGTTCAATAAATAATGAGATTTGAGATTTTCATGCTACAAAGTACAACAAATTTCTCTTTCGCCATTAATGGTGGTACAATTCTTAGTTTTGATACATATTTGATACATACAACAGCAATTCTTAGTTTTGATACATATTTGATACATACAACAGATTGCTGATAAAAAAAAAAAAAAAAAATTCCCCATGTGATCTGAAATCTTGGTATTTCATGCATCTCTCCATCACCACATGTTTAGCTTTGCATTTAACTTCAGAACCAGACAGCAATCCCAGAACTGTATTTAATCTGCAATATCTTTACCATTTAGAATTGTATTGATATCTGCAGAAATGCTTTGGAGTAGACCCAAGTTCTGAATAGCCTGCTGTTGTGCCTGGTCTGTTGCCGTTTCGACTAAACCCATGGCGCTTTCCTCCACAGTTGAGCACATCTGCAAATATAAAGGGATATATAGTTTATAAAAATGTTTCCTACCCTCTGTTACATCATGCACTCATCCTTCATAAATAAGGCACCACTGGTGAAGACCAGTGAAACAAATATATTTGTACCTCATTGTAGAGAGATACTAATTGCAGGCGATCTTGTTCAAAGTCACATGCAGAAGTATAAATATCCTCTGTGTCTGCAGAAAAGTGGAAGGGCAAAAATCAAGTGTCTGTCTTTGGCATGCAGATAGCAACAAGAAATAGCAATAAAGGCTCTTCAAAGAAAAATACCGAAACAAAATGAATATAAAGAGAAAACAGCACTACATAATCTGATGCAAAATAGACAATTGCATAGCATTGTACCAATTCCTTTGACTTGAGGCAGATGATCAGCCACACTTTCGTCAGTCTCAGAGGCGATATTCTCTGTGACATCTACTCGCGTGCCCTTACCTTTATGTTCTTCAGTTTCCAGCTCATTTGGTTTCGAATCTCCCTGCACAAGTTCATGAATTAGTCTGATGCCAAGCAAGTTTTTAGAATTTGGAATTAAGACTCAATTCCACAAAAATGACTGATAAGATGGGAGATTAAACCACCACCCATGAAATTGCTACTGAAGTATCCAAAAAAAGGCCACAACTATTGCAGACAAGGACTGATCAACACCTGCAGAATCAGTTCTTGTACAACACTAATGTTTTTATGAGAAAAAATAAAACTGACAAAGGAGAGAGAAAGAAACAAATTTTAGAATATAGAACATTATATGAGACTCTTTAAAATCTGTTAAGAACTCAAACTAAAACAAAAAACACTTGGAAGTTATTAAAATAAGCAACCAGATTTGTTTCTTTTATGTATCCTAGCACAATTAAACAACCAGCTACCTTAACAGAACGAATCTTCCAAGACAAAAATAGCATGATCAACTAACATTTTGGCCATATATCCATGAATTCCAATGAGAAAAAATTTGAGTAATAAAATAGAAGTTGAGTACAATGGAGTCTAATGCACTTACATAGTATTCTTTTTGGCACTCAGCGTTGAGACCTTTTTCCAAGAGACGAAACCTTTTCTTTATAAACTCAGTCTGTGCTTTCTGAATTTGTTTATAGTCATGCCCCACCACAGACTTACGGAATGCTTGGACTTGCTTCCGACGATGACTAGAACCACGCGAAACACTCTTCTTAGATTTGGTGAAGCTCGATTCCACGTTTGTCATATTTGCACCGTCAGCAGCAATGTCACTCCTAACATTCTCACCGGATGGGGGGCAGCTAGACTGCACATTTGTCACATCAGACTGTAGAACTGGAATATTCAACTCCTGACAGATAACCTTCTGAAGATTCAGATCCTTATCTTCAGCAATATCATGCCACCTTTCATAACCATGCCTTGAAAAGAAAAGAATCAAGTTTAGAAAAGTTACACCGTTAGAGCACAGCAAAACACCTTCTAGATTCTTGTCCCACAAATCATAAAATGAAATGGAAATACCAGCAAAAATGTACAATGCAAATTTATGGTATTCAAGCCTAAAACTCTTTCATGGTTAATAACATGCTGTTGGAACTTGGAACATCTTTCACATTAAATTGTTTAAATTCGGAGAGGCATTTCAGAAAGATAAAATAGAATTCAATTAACCATGCCTACAATTATAGGGAAATTTATCTACTAAAACATACTTCAACATGGCATGCAGTAGCACTACATCATGCTCCTCCTTCCAGATCTTTGTAGCCTTCAGACCTGGATAGCGTGATAAGATATCATCTGAGAAAAGTGGAGTTTCAGGATTTTCTGATATAAACTTCACCTGTCATTCCAAGACAAAGAAAACATTCATCAGCTAGAGATAATATTAACTTTGAAAACACCCTTTCAACAAAATAGAAAACAGAAAAGCAATGAAATTAGATGCATAGGTTTAAATTTTTTCACATGATATTGATCACCAATTCATGATCAATAAAAAGAGGTGAAAAATATTAATTTTATTTGGCTGGAGATAGAAAAAGACCGCACCATTCATCCATATGCTATTATCCCAAATATTTTCTAGAATATGGTTGTTAGAATACGTAAATATGGTCATTCAGTAGCTACTTATTACCCATTCTCCATACAATATTAACGTTTAAGTAGTTAAATGTTCCTGAACTGATTTTTAAACAAGAACTTCATTTTAGTAATTTGGAATAATTTTTTTATATTGGTGCAAGGTGGAAACAAAGAGAATAAATAGTATGCTAAACACAAGCAATAAAAAGCTTAAAACCCAAAAGAATTATTTGAAAAACTTACTTTCTCTCTTAGAAGGAGCAGAGCTGCAATCCTTACAAGCACATCTGGTATTTGAAGTCCTTCTTTTGGAACTCCATCTAAAGACACATTGTATTCAGTATTAAAGGTAATAAATTACTTTGCATCACTTAGTAGTATAAGTTTCTCATCTCTGTAGTGAATTGGGACTGCAAAGAATCCTAAGCCCTTTGGGCCTTCATAAGAGTAAGAGGAAGAAATTCTGATCGTGCAACGATACATTACAACTATGCATGGATGGCTAGGATTATTTTTCATCAAAAGTCATGTGATTGTTTAAAAAATTCATGTGAAAAAACCTCAAATGATTTTTTTTAATCTTAATCATTCAAAATAAGATCTAATGTTCAGAATAATTATTCCTCAACTAAAACAAAAGCTTCATAGGAATTGAACAGAAATCAAATATCAAAGATTTCAAAAAACTCTCATAAAATCTAACGAGCAGAGAGGGAAAATAAGTGAACTGAGAATAACAAAAGAAACTGACAAAATATCAGAGCAATAAGAATCCATACCTGTGAATGTAGGGGAATCAGTAATTTCTTCCGCAATATGAGACAAAAAGAGTTGTCCATACCTGTTCAAAAGAACGAATGCAAACAGTTGATGAAATAGTATGAGAATAAATTAGTTTTGAATGAAACTTAACATGCAGTTCACCCGAGTATTATTATGCTGAAACAAGCATTTAGTAAGCAATAACATCATGTTAGTATTATTATCTTACCCGAGTATACATATACACAATATTCTTATCATTATATGCCACTATTTTAGTATTCATATGGGCTCAATTGTCATGTAATTCCCCCTCAAAGAGAAGAGGATACAATAAAAGGTTTAAGATCAATAGCACTAAAACAAGCATAGCATTAAATTATGCAACAACAAAATGGAAAATGAGAGATAAATACATGTGGATTTCTTCAAAACTCTTCTGTTTCATGCGGGCAGTAAAGTCTGACCAGTCAAAATCACCCACTCCAAATCTGTTATTGATTCACCAAATCAGATTAACAACAATATTTCTATGTCATAAGGTTAAAAGAGACTAGACATGACCATAAACAACAGGATATAACCTCATTAAAATTTGAACAAAATCAGCCCTTTGATTTCGACTAAAACCAAGTACTTTCAGCGATCTTCCTTTCCCTTCCATTACTGGAAGTGGCTCAGGGCTCTCTGCTGTAAATGAGTAAAAGAAAATTAAAATCACAGTCAAGGACAGATATTGAAAGTCCATCACTATTACTAATCAATATTGATAATTACCGCGATCTTTGGTTTTGTGAGGTTTGGTTTTGTGAGGCCTTGTGGTAGTATCAAATGAAATGGAATCATCCTCACTAAGATCCACTTCATAATTGTCATCTTTAACATCTTCACCATCGGAGCTTAGATCTCCCCAACGAGTAGAGCCTTCTCCCTTAAAAGAAATCGTAGGGGAATTGGAAAAATCGTCAATATGATACAACCTTAAACACAACTAAAATATGATAAAAAAAATTAACAAATTTGAAAAGGTAAAAAATGTAAGCCCAAAATTCCAATGTGAGCATCTATATGTGAATTTATATGTTGAAGATCCCATAAAGACTAGAGATATGACTAAATTTGGTGAGGTTAACTTAGACTTAAAATCTACTTTCTGATATGGTATTAGAGTATAATCTACCATGAGTTCTTGGACTTATCATATCACCCATTAAGTTGTTATGGATATACCTTTCTTACAAATTAATACTTGTTAGCAGCATAAAACACTGCATAACATACCTGCCACTTGGTGCAGGTTCGCTTCCCTTTGCCTAAGGCATTTAACTCTTCAGCTCTCTGTTGTTCATATCTTTCTTTCAACAGCTCTTCCCAGTGATTTGCTTTTTTCAAACTGGCAGCAGAGGATTGATTCTCAGTTGCTACATTTTCTGCCACCTCCTCTGCTACCTCAGCCTCCTCGATGTATTCGAAATTTGCTACCTATAGAACATGATATATTTAGTCAATACAGCAAAGAATCTGAAATAATGGGAACAAAGAGATTCTAAGCAATTATTTCATAGAAAAAGAGTGGGAACACAAGAAAGCATGTGCAAAATTATATAATGGAATAAACCTTGAAGGCCTTCAGAAATCCATCTTCATCTTCACCATCCAAAGCAGGCGCCTCTTCATTACCAACTTCATCACGATTCAGCAACCTATTATGAAGAGAAACACATCAAATAAAATTCTTAAATTTAACCATACTTTACATCAGGAATGAAAGTTCTTGATTACCTATCGATTGCATCAGCATCGTAATGAATTTGGCGAGATTTGCCTGCTTCATCATTTTCATCAGCAAATAACTCTTCTGAGCCGTATCTTACAATATCATCTAGCTCCTCCTAATCACGATTAAATAAGTAGTTACAATCAAAACTTCATAAATACCAATTCTTAACTGGATAAAGTTCAATTTTCATTGTCAGGAATTCAAACTATCATTTGTTTGACAAAAGAAGAGATTTTATATGTTCCTGGTCCATACCATTATTGATTATTTTTCTTAAAATAAACACAATACGTAGTAAGATAGCAAGTAATTAATCTGAATTACATGTGTTCCTTGGAAATGAGAGTGAATTACAACATACAACGTCATTATAAATGTAAAATTTACCTGCTTGATGTTTTCAGACTGCAGCTTCCCTACAACAAGGTGTTCTAAGACCATTTTCTTTTTGGTCATCTGAATCATCTTCTCTTCAATTGTTCCCCTTGTTATAAGCCTATACACCATGACCTACAATAGAAGAACTACTGTGAGCTTTCTGTCAACAATAATCAACTACATATTAATGAAAACAACTCCAACCTTCCTCGTTTGCCCAAGGCGATGCGCCCTGGCCATGGCTTGCAAATCAGCATGAGGGTTCCAGTCGCTGTAGTTTAAAGTAGGGCAGATCAGTCAGTTGTAGGCAAAAATTATTGAATTAAAATACACAATAAACAACAGAAAACTATAGAGAACAGAGATAGCAAACCAGCTTAAAGAGAAAGGATAAGAACACTATACTACTCTATTTAAACCAAAAACTTAATGTTTCTGCTTGATATGGATGCCAGAATCAAAATGAGTATAGAGAAAGTTGTATGATTTAACAGTACACTGTCAAGACTATGAAAAATATCTATTAATGTGATTTGAATATGTGTAAAAAAGGTGAGGGGAGGGAAAAAAAGGAAAAGAAATGTTGAAAACATGTAAAGCTTCACCTGTCGTATAGAATAACTGTGTCAGCTGTAGTAAGGTTTATCCCCAACCCCCCAGCTCTTGTAGATAGAAGGAAACAAAATCTTGAAGAATCTTCAGCATTGAACAAATCTATCTTTACTTGTCTTTCAGCACCTCCAACCTTGCCATCTATCCTCTCATATTGCCATTGCTAATGTTTAAAAGAGAAGGAAAACAAATTCAACATCATACAAAATAAATTTTTTTGCAAATTCTGAATGAACAAAACAAAAATTACATGAAACAGTCCCTGAATTTATCTCCTTTTATCTTAAGTCAAAGCATGCTGTCATAGATGACTAACTGGCTTACCCTATAAGAACAGTACTCTTCCAGCAAGTCAAGCATTCTCTGAAATTGGGAATATATAAGGACTCTATGACCTTGCACTTTAAGTTTCACCATCAACTTGTCTAACAATTGCAACTTCCCAGATGATTCAAGTAATTGCCTATGAAATAGAAATGAAGGAAAACGATAGTAAATCAACCATAATATTAACCAATAAAAAATGTTAATGTTAATGACTTTAAACATTAAATACTTTAGCTTAGGTGCAAAAGTTAACAATTATAAACTTCATATACTTTCTCTTTTACTTTGACAGGAACTTGGTTTAAAGTTGTTTGGATTTCCATACGGTTCAGATTGGTTTAATTGTATTCAGAATGCTGCATATGAAATGGTACACACTTTGTAGACTAAATCAAGTTAGGATTGCAACCCATAGTGATACATTATCGTTCTTTCATTTAATTAAAAAAGAATCAATGTTTCAAACAGATAATGGCACTCAGATAATATAGCATGTGAGCTTACTCATGTGCCTGATTGTCATCATTAAGAACAGGTTGAACTCCTTGTAACATGAAGGGGTGGCAGCACAGCTTACGCAGTTCCATAACAACATTGATAAGAGAAATCTGCATTAAAAGTATACAAAACACATGAGAAAAATATTACTGACATGTTCATTTTCATCCTCTTAAAGCTAAGTTAAGAATATAACACCAAAAAGTTCAGTTCATCAAAAAATGAATCTTACTTGTGCACCACCTTGGCGGGTTAATATCTCATAATTACGTGTCAAAATTGCCTTATAGTATTCTTTCTGTAGACTGCTTAATTCAACACGTAAAATAAGTTCCTTTTTTGGAGGTAGTTCCGTCAACACATCCTTCTTCATTCCTGCATGGCATAAAAAATTTGAATCCAAATTTTAGATATTCATATTTTGTAAACAAATTACTAACTAGATCATCATAACTGTGGAATAAGGAAGATTCTAAGATAGATGTATACTTCGCAAGAGATGTGGTGCCAGCATTTTATGCAGTCTCAAAATCTGCTCCTCTCTGTTGATATCCTTAAACTCTTCCTGGAACTCCTCTAAACTTCCAAACTATAAAAAGCCAAACAAAATATATTAAAAACTTACAATCATACATTCTCTTAGAATATAACTCCACTACTAACCTTTCCAGCATCAAGGAAGTGCATAAGCATAAAAAGTTCATCCAAATTATTCTGAAAAGCAAAGAGCAAGTTGTCAAATAGGTTTCAAAATTTCATTGCATGTACCATAGGCAAAAATAAAAGAAAAAATAGTAAGAGCTAGTTCAAGGGTTCAAAACAATGTCATAAATACCTAACAAACACAGTGCAGAGTTCATAATCAATATTCATTTTATTTTTTCTGACCAAAAAATAAATAAGCAATAAAAGAATAAAAACATAAATAAATGGTCAACCTCAACACAATTGAGTTAGTGTGATAAGTTATTTTATAAACATCCCTTTATTTTCATTCTACTACACAAGTTTCCGGATTATTACATATAGAAAGGATGAGAATGTAATTTATGTTATTTTTATCAATAGAATATTTTTTATAACATAATTTAATTAATAAAAATAAAAGAGCCAATAATGGTGGTGCTACATAATTTTGTACTATTTTTTAATTGTTCATTTGCTGTTACATCTTTTTCTTCTATTCCTATTGACTGTTTTCCTATTTGTGTGTTCCATCCACCATGAAAGAATTTAGGAAAATAAAATTCTACACTCTAATCACCAGACATGCTTTGTAAGCATTAAACAGAAACCCTAATAAAAAACAAACACCCATGTTAAAAGATTCTAAGACATCATAAGTAAATCATCAATGGCACAATGGCATGAGTTTAAGAATAAACCTGAAGAGGAGTTCCAGTCAAAAGCACACGATGTTTGGTGGAATATTGCTTCAAAGCAGAAAACAATCTAGAATTTTTGTTTTTGAGACGGTGACCCTCATCAACTATCTGCATTTAGATAAAAAAAATCCATTTGTCCACATTATTCACAAAACCAAAAATAAAAATAAAAATAAAAGGCATGCTTTAATTTTATCTAAATGGTTCTAGAACTTGAATGATGACTAGAAGTGTACCATGCTCTCCCACTTTATAGGTTTCAAAGATGATGAATCAGAATTTATCATCTCATATGAAGTCAAAAGGACATCAAACTTTAACCTTCCTTGTTTGCTGTCATAAACACTCTTTTTAGATTTATTTTTCTTTTTCACATTTTGATTCTTCGGAAAGTAAAACTCATACTCTCTGATTATAGCACGAGCATTAGCAGATCCAAAATACATAACCTGCACAAACCAACATACACTTAGAACAATAACACTTAAACCCTAAACACATAAATGGAAATATAACTAAAGAATCACATATGCATACCACATTCATGTGAGGTGCCCAAGTTGCAAACTCACGTTCCCAGTTTCTTAATGTTGAAAGTGGAGCAACCACCAGATGTGGAGAAACATTCTCTTCAAAAAGAGATGCTAAGAAAGCAATACTTTGAATGGTTTTTCCTGAAAAAGAAAAACTCAGTCTCTAAGATGACACTACTGCTTGAAACTCCAAATTAATAATAAAGGGATGAGAGACAAATAAGTACCAAGTCCCATTTCATCAGCAAGTATAACATGAGTTTGCTTGGACCATGAAAATCGTAAGAAGTTCAATCCTTCAAGCTGATAGGGATGCAGTGAACCTTCATATATGAAAGCAGGTGATTAAGTTCGTCCAAATTTGATTAAATAATATGAAACATAGTATTGTTGGAAGAATCAATCGGTCAAAATACATACCCCCTGAAAGAAATTGTGGACTACTTTCGTACTGCAAAAACTCTTTCTGCAGATTATTCGATTCAGAACCAAACTGAATACTACTTTTCTTACTAGACGAAACTTTCCTTGATCTAGACTGAAATGTGTTGAATCTTTCTATTTCTGTTTGAAATGCAGAGATATCTGCCTCCAGCTCCCAATAGCACTCATCGTATGGAAGCTCTTTCCACTTCACAAGATATTCCTTCTTGTCATCGCTACCACTGTACCATTTAAAACAACACACTCCATGACTCAGTCTAAATTTTAATCATGTCAAGTTAGGAATATGTTCATCACATATTAGTTTTCAAATAAGGAAATTGGAAATAAACTTTGTTATGGATGAACCTGCAAGCAATTATTCGATCAACCATAGTCCATTCAGATCTAATGGGAACAAAATCTTCATTAGGATTCTTGGCTGCTGCCATACGACGATGGAAGCTGTTTACTTTGATCTTTAGACCCGGCTGAGTCTTGTAAGTCTTCAAAAACTCTTCCTCGGGAACCCTAAAGAGAGAAAAATTGTAACTGGTAAATAGATAATATATAAAAAAACTCAGATCCAATAAAAAAACTCAACATGCAGTTTTGAAAAGTGAAATCAATGAACGAGATATTCAAAACTAACAACTGTAGTGATACAATAAGAGTGAGCAAGACTGCAAGATTCAGATCGAATAAAAACTCAACATGCAGTTTTGAAGAGAAATCAATGAACAAGATATTCAAAACTAAAAACTGTGGTGAACAATAACAGTGAGAAAGACTTCAAGATTCAAAAAAAGGAATAGAAAGTTATGAAATAACAAAATAATCAATGAATCTACCATGTGCAGTGCAAATATGAGAGTCCCTTCCACTTAACAAGATATTGCTTGACAAGAGTCTGCTTTGACTCCAACTTTGTTGCATCACTCTCACCAGCTGCTACCACAGAACGCATCTCACAATCTAATATCTTATCAATACCATTCATTGGGCTAGCCTGCAAAAGTAGCTGATATTATTAGTACAATAGTAAAGCCATCACTCAAGCATTACATTTGTTAAAGGTATCATAGACTTACACACAGAGGGCACCTCCAATTGTCTCGAATGAGGCTTCTAACTGGTGAGATTATACAACTTGGATGGAAAGAGTAGCTGCATGTTTCACAGCTCAGAAGATCTCCTTTTTCTCCACAAGCTTGACATGCATTCTCTTTCTAGTATTCCGAAGGATAGAAATATCGAAACATGGAATGAAAGAAAAAAGTGAGATATTTACATGTTTTACGTAACAAAATCAAATGAGCATTGATAATACCTGTTGCAAGATACCAGACATATGTGTAAAAACTTGTTTTGAGCAATGGTGGGAAATCATGGCTAACTGGGGAACCTTCACCGTGTAGGCTAAACAATGTTTGAGAAAGAAAAAAACTAGAGCTCTCTGTATCACTCTCAACAATGGTGTGAATTGTCTTGAGTCTTCATGTTTTTATAGTAACAGTTTAGTCACTATATTAATTAATTTTTATTTTTTTCAAATTAGTTTTTATTTCATGATAGTGATGTGGTTGTTTAGTTGTCATCAGTTGTTAATTGGATGTTCAAGTAATTATTTTAAATAAAATCATAATATTGATAATTCATTTTTTTCTCTACATTCACCTTACAACTCTTAATATTATTATTTTAATTATTTTTTACATTGTTTAATTACAAATTTATCCTTTATTATTATTTTTTGTTATAACTGTCACATCAAGAGTTGTATTACAAATGTATCCTTTATTACATTTTTTTTATTAAAACTATCACATCAAAAAATTATATAGAACTTAAGAACTTGTGAAAAATATAATTTTTCTTTTATTTTTAGTTAAATCTCACTTTTAAATGTATAAGGAATGTGTTATGCAAATAACTTCTTTTAGTTTGAGTTCAGAGGTTTTATACCTTTTTATTTAAGAGTCGGGACATTTCTCAAATGCTTTTTTAATTTAATTTATTTATTTTGATAAAAAAAAATAATTGTTTAGTTAAATAAAAAATTTATAACAGTTGGAGTTTCATTCAAATACTCTTTGCCGTTTAAAAAAATCATTCAAATACTCTTTTTAATTTTATTTATTTATTATTGATAAAAAAAATATTTAATTAGATAAAATTTCGATGAAGATCAATGTTTATATAGAATAAGCATAATCATGAGATTTGAAATTATATATATATATATATAAACTTTATTTAAGTGATCTCTAGAAACTAAAAACAGCCTTCAGGTACAATTAAAAGCATCCATAGAGATTGCAATTGGTAATGGCAATTAAAACGACTTTTAGATTATTGTGCTTGTATTTTTAAAATTAATTGTAACAATATAAAATAAAAAGTATAACTTAAATCAAAATTAAAATTGTGAACTCAAGAAGGAAAAGAAGCAACTTACAGTGTCACTTCTTTCAATTTTCACAAGGTTTTCTTCAAGGTTTTTGCTGAGTAAAATACCAGCATCTTCTTCATCTGACTCATAAAGAATATAATTTGGCTTCTTTTTACAGGATCTTTCACGAAGCCGCTCAACCAAGCCACTCTCATTCTGCCATGATCAAAATTTCTCATAAGCAAGCACAAAGAACATCAGAACAATTTTTTATATCATCATCAATTATCAGAGATATGCATGCAAACACAATGAAGGAAAAAAATATGACCTAAATAAGTTAAAATTGTTAGCACAAAGAGGGAAGGAAGCAACTTACAGTGTCACTTGTATCAATTTTCTTGTTTTTTTGTTTAGGTCTCCCACGTTTCCTAGGGAGAATAACTGAATCGTCGTCATCAGAATCATCAATAGTGTATTTTTTCTTCCTTTGACTCGATCTTCCACGAAGCCCTTCAACATTCTGCTAAGATAGAATTTTCTCATAAGCATGCAGAAATATACAACACAATATCAGTTAACAAAAAGGTTAAGAGCATAAATAGTATATATCAAAGAATTTTAAACTTTTCCATTTCTCAATTACATAAGTTTAATAGGAAGTTCAACATTGGTTTCTTCTGTTACAGTAAAATATCATTAACTATCAATTAATGATTAAGCATTTCCCACAAAAATGAGAAGTAACTTACAGTATCATTTCCATCAATTTCCACATCTTTTTCTGTAGATTTCCCATGTTTTCTAGGGGATATAACTTGATCCTCCTCATCTAACTCACCAAAGCTGCAACGGGGTCTACATTTGGATGAGGTACTCATCGTCTGGTGAAAAATTATAGAATTTATGCATAACTAAGAGAGAACTTCATATCAATTAATAGAATATTTAAAACACCTTGCTATCGAAAAAAAAAATTATTAATACATCTTACCATACCAAAGCCATGATTAAACACATCATTTCGTATCATAACATACAAAATAGATAGAAGAACCAATTTCTGTGCAACAGAAGTAATAATTCTTTTCATGAAAAAATTATAAGTCATTTTCAGCTTTCCATGTTTATCTCCCAGTTTAATTCTGCAATTATTTCCTTTTCCATAAAAAAATAAGACTATATATGGTCCATTCCTCTTAATAATGCAAGTGAAATAAGGAGGGAAACCAATGGTGATATATAGGTCATCAATAAATTTATTGTTTGCTGATAAAAAAAAAATCTCATGCATCAATAAATTTATTCTTTGAAAAACATCATTTCAATCTCAGATTAACTCTAACAAAATTCTAGAACAAAACGGCTTACATAAATAAACAGCATTTGCAAGATACATTCACAAACACAAAAAACAAAAAACAGCATCAACAAACACTAAAAACAATTCAAAACATGCAAACCAGAAGGATTCAGATCAAACTACGAAACAACTGAAAAAGAAAAAAGACAAAACAACACATCGGAAGACCATCTGGATGCTCATTTGAGGAATCTTGTAGAACAAGTATGCTATCCAGGGTAACACTTCAAGGTTTAAAAAACGCAGACAAGAGTGAAACCCTAGAACCTCATCATAGTCATGCAAGGTTCCGTAATCAAGTTTTCAAGAATACAGAAGAATTCATAAGACACCAACAACAGTGGTTTTGAAAACTTACAAAGAATAATAAAAACCAAATTTGTAAGGAAGAAAGAAACAACTCAACCAAGGACTTATAGTGACTAAGCTAACAGCAAAGGACTATAATGGAGTGAAGATAAGTTGGTGAGAACTTTAGAAATTGGAAGAGAAAGAGATTTGAATTCAAAAAGAAGCAAAGAAAGCTCACTTCTTACTGTGAGCATGAAAGTAGAAGAAAGAGTGGAATAGAGACATGATTAATAGGTACGAGGTAGTTATTAGGTTATAATAAAAAAACTAATATAATTATATTAATATGTTTTATCTTTTAAACATTATTTACAGGTAAAGAATAATATGTGTTTGTTGAGAAGTGACTTTTCTTCCTCTAGTGTTATTTTGAACCTTTTGAAAAAGAAAAAAAAACATTTCACTGTGTACTTCTAAAACTGTCATAATGAATAATTATTTTTTTCAATTTATCTTGAAATTTTGTATATTTATTTATAATAATAAAAATATTTATATAAAGGTCGAAGAACATACATAAGAATAATACCGAAACTGTATCTGTTTACAGAAAGTTTTGACCAAATTTGTTTTAAGCCCACAAAAGTATTGTATTATATATTTTTTATTACAAAATCATATATTCATATCATATATAGTATTAAGTATATAAATTAAATCTCTGAAATCAAGGTTAGAATGTTTTTATCAAAAGAACAAGAATTGAAGTATGTAAAAGATGTAAAAAATAAAATTAGAAAGTAATACTACTAATAGTATAGATCTTTGTTAAAAATATGTAGGCATCAAAGTATCTTTAGATAATAAAATTTAATTCTTTTAAAACCTTGTAATTATGAAAATTAATTTCGTATTCAAGAAAAAAATTCTAACTAAACATTAAATGTATATTAATATAAATAATAAAATAACTCTATTTCAATATGTTTGTGTTACTTAGTAGTTACAAGAAGATGAAATGTGAGTCTAAATATATATCTTAGTAGTTTTTCTTATATAAATCAAGGAAATATTAATTAATTATTAATTATGTCATTTATTTATACGTGATAAACGTGTGCATTAATTTCATCACTTACATGTACAAAACCCTAATATATTTTTATTACTATTGGTAACTTTGCATTGTCCTTAGAAGCCTAAAATGAGATGATTACACGAAGTTGAATAACTCAACTTGTATCAGTAACATCTCCCGAGACTATTAGGTTTAATGCAAATGTCTTTTTTCTTTTAGAATCTTACGTGTAACAAACAGTTGTTTTAAAAAATAATTAAATACTTAAATATTATGATTTTATTGAATTAAAAAATAATTTTAATAGAAAAATGAAACTTATTAACAAATCTAAGGATATGAATGATCACCTCTATTACTTTATAAGTCAATGTTACACTTCATATACTTATTACCAAATAAAAATATTTTAGTAATCTGTTATAAAGCACTATCCATTATAAAGCATTAATATCAAATCAAAGACAGTTATTATGGCTGATTTTATTACATATTATTTATCAAATAATATAATATTTTGTAATACAAGTGTTGTGAATAACTTTTTATTCTTTAAATCTAAAAAAATATATATAAACAATAAAATAATATATATATATATAGTTATAATTCAATGATAAATAAAATTTTCAATTTATATAACATTATAGTTTGATATAAATATATTGATGTAATTAATGTTAACATGGATTAATCTGTATCTATTTTAAAGGATCAAAATTACTTTTCAATTTCACATTTCAATTTCTTTTAATTTTATGATCAAATATAAATTACTTTTTAAAATTATCCGTGCACATTGATGAACATAGGTTAATAATTTAAGTTATGAATTTAAAAATTTATATTCACCTTATTAAAAAAAAAAATTTGTAAGGATAATATCCACAATGTGATGGTCATAAAATCTATGTTATGCTGCTTTGAGTTGGCTTCAGGATTAAAAGTCAACTTTTCAAAAAGCCAACTGGGAGAGGTGGGCATAAGGCAACCCCAATTATGAATGTACTGTCTATCCTTGATTGTGAGGTTATGAAGGTTCCTTTCACATACCTGGGTATGGCGCTGGGCAGTAACCACAGGAAAACTAATTTTTGGGGCAAAGTCATTGAAAGATAAGGAAAAGATTGGACAGGTAAAAAGGGAAATTTCTATCCTTGGTGGGGAGAATATGTATGCTCAAATCGGTTTTGTTGTCAATACCCCTATTTTATATGTCGTTCTAAAGTCAGTGGTAGATACCATCAAGAATATCTAGAGAAAGTTTCTATGGGGCTGGGGGGAGGAAGGTAAGAAGATAGAATGGGTGACATGGGAAAAGGTGTGTGAACCTAGAGAGGCGGGTGGACTAGGGACGAGGGACGAAGGAACCAATAGTACATTGTATGAGGCTCTTTGGAGCGTCATTAACTACTGCCTGGAGAGTTTTGATTGACAGGCTTCTGACGCGAGCTAATTTGAAGAGAATGGGGTTAGTCCTGGAAAGCAATAGGTGTGTTATGTGTGGGAAGATGAGGAAAGTGGAAGTCATGTATTCTTCGGATGTAGAGTAGCTTAGAGAGTATGATGCCTCTGTAGTGAATGGGTGGGGGAACCAACAATGTTTCATAAGGAAGGCAAATCTCATTTCCTACAGTTTAATCTGAACTGGGCTACACAAGAGATAAACAGATCTTAGAGTTGTATTTGGATTGCAATGGTCAGAGAAAATTGGAAACAAAGGAATCAAGTCATTTTTAAGAAATTTGGGTCCCTGATTGGATCCTTTATCATGTTATATGTTGTTTTTTCATTATCTTGATATGTAACTGGTTTACCTGTTATGTGCATTACCTATTGGTTAGAATTGTATTTCTCTTTATCTGTGTCTATTGGGTGGAAAGGTCATATGGTAGGGATGCAGGGACAATGATTCTCTTAGTAGTGGAGTCATATATACGTTACAAAAAGGACATTGAAGAAGGGACAAGGAAGATGTTAGTGTAGAAGCAGTTTATTAATCAGAAAACGGTTATGGGTTATTTTTGCTGCAGCAAGCAGGACAAGTTTGTTAAGGGGTCTGTTAGGCAAAAAATTGACCTGTAAGCCCATGTCCAAATGTTGTCAATCTTGGTCAATGTTATGCATGCACGTTTTGTGTGATTGGTAGACCAGCCTCTAGTGCTTAAAAGATGTGGATGTGTGAAGAGTGTGATTCAAGGCAGTGAAGTACCCATGGAAGTAAATTGGCAACCGAGGTCGGGCTTCACTTTGGCAATAAAATGTTGTACACAGGGTAAATGTTTGGAATTGTTGCAATGGGAAGGGAGCTAGCTAGACATCAAGTTTTAGATTGTTAAAATTCCAGTAGCTAGCTAACAATCAAGTTTTTTGTTTGCTGATTTTTGCAAAACCAGTTCTGCTTGGGTAGGGGTTGTTTAAGTAGTTTAAGATTCTTAAGTTAAGTAGTGTGTCACTCAACTTTGTTTTTCTTTGTTGATTGTTTAAATTAAGAGCATCTCATGTATAAAGATTGAGACACCCCTAAAATATTTTATTTTATTCTATTATTTCATTGCTGATAAAAAAAAATCACAAAACATACTTTCTAAACATTAAACAACCCGAATAAAAACCAACACCCATGTTAAAAGATTCCAAGACATCATAAGTAAATCATCTAAGGCACAAATGCATGAGTTTAAATAAACCTGAAGAGGAGTTCCAGACAAAAGCACACGACATTTGGTGGAATATTGCTTCAATGAAGAAAATAGTCCAGAATTCTTGTTTTTGAGATGGTGACCCTCCTCATCAACAATCTGCATTTAGATATACAAATCCATTTGACCACATTATTCACAAAACCAAAAATAAAAATAAAAGGTATGCTTTAATTTTATCTTAATGGTTCTAGAACTTGAATTATGACTAGAAGTGTACCATGCTCTCCCACTTTATAGGTTTCAATGCTGATGAATCAGAATTTATCATCTCGTATGAAGTCAAAAGGACATCGAACTTTATCCTTCCTTGTTTGCTGTCATAAACACTCTTCGAAAAGTAAAACTCATACTCTCTGATTATAGCACGAGCATTAGCAGATCCAAAATACATAACCTACACAAACCAACATACACTTAGAACAATAACACTTAAACCCTAAACACATAAATGGAAATATAACTAAAGAATCACATATACATACCACATTCATGTGAGGTGCCCAAGTTGCAAATTCACGTTCCCAGTTTCTTAATGTTGAAAGTGGAGCAACCACCAGATGTGGAGAAACATTCTCTTCAAAAAGAGATGCTAAGAAAGCAATACTTGGTATGGTTTTTCCTGAAAAAGAAAAACTCAGCCTCTAAGGTGACAATACTGCTTGAAACTACAAATTAAGAATAAAGCGATGGAAGACAAATTTAAGTACCAAGCCCCATTTCATCAGAAAGTATAACATGAGTTTGCTTGGACCATGAAGATCGCAAGAAGTTCAATCCTTCAAGTTGATATGGATGCAGTGAACCTTCATATATACATAAACATGAATGCAGGTGATTAAGTTGGTCCAAATTTGATTAAATAATATGATACATAGTACTGTTGGAAGAATCAATCGGTCAAAATACATACCCCCTGAAAGAAATTGTGGGCTATTTTCGTACTGTACAAATTCTTTCTGAAGATTATTCGATTCAGAACCTTCCCTTGATCTAGACTGAAATGTGTTGAATCTTTCTATTTCTATTTGAAATGCAGAGATATCTGACTCCAGCTCCCAATAGCACTCATCATATGGAAGCTCTTTCCACTTCACAAGATATTCCTTCTTATCATCGCTACCACTGTACCATATAAACAACACACTCCATGAGTCAGTCTAAATTTTAATCATGTCCACTTAGGAATATGTTCATCGCATATTAGTTTTCAAATAAGGAAATTGGAAATAAAGTTTGTTATGGATGAACCTGCAAGCAATTATTCGATCAACCATAGTCCATTCAGGTCTAATGGGAACAAAATCTTCATTAGGATTCTTCGCTGAATCTATACGATGATGGAAGCTGTTTATTTTGATCTTTAGACCTGGCTGACTCTCGTAAGCCTTCAAAAACTCTTCCTCAGGAACCCTAAAGAGAGAGAAATTGTAACTGGTAAATAATAATAAATAAAAAAACTCAGATCAAATAAAAAACTTAACAAGCAGTTTTGAAAGAGAAATCAATGAACAAGATATTCAAAACTAATAAGAGTGAGCAAGACTACAAGATTCAGACGAAATAAAAACTCAACATGAAGTTTTGAAAGAGAAATCAATGAACAAGATATAAAAAACTAACAACTGTAGTGAACAATAACAGTGAGAAAGACTTCAAGATTCAAAGAAAGGAATAGAAAGTTATGAAATAACAAAATAATCAATGAATCTACCATGTGCAGTGCAAATATGAGAGTCCCTTCCACTTAACAAGATATTGCTTGACAAAATTCTGCTTTGACTCCAACTTTGTTGCATCACTTTCACCAGTTGCTACCACAGAACGCATCTCACAATCTAATATCTTATCAATTCCATTCATTGGGCTAGCCTGCAAAAGTAGTTGATATTATTAGTACAATGGTAAAGCCATCACTCAAGCATTACATTTGCTAAAGGTATCATAGACTTACACACTGAGAGCACGTCCAACTATCTCGAATGAGGCTTCTAACTGGTGAGAGTATACAACATGGATGGAAAGAGTAGGAGCATGTTTCACAGCTCCGAAGATCTCCTTTTTCTCCACAAGCTTGACATGCATTCTCTTTCTATTATTCGGAAGGATAGAAATATCAAAACATGGGGTGAAAGAAAAAAATTAAATATTTACATGTTTTACGTAACAAAATCAAATGAGCATTGATGATACCTGTTGCCATATACCAGAGATATATGTAAAAACTTGTTTTGAGCAATGGTGGGAAATCATGGCTAACTGGGGTACTACCTTCACAATGTAGGGTAAACAATGTTTAAACAACACCAAAGATAAAAGGATGTGGGGTTGTATGTGGATAGGGGTGATAGGAGAAATATGGGAAAAAAGGAATCAAGTTATCTTGAAGAATGGCAGAGTAGATTGTGTCGAGATTTTCACTTTGACACAATATCTAGTCAAGAATGCTATAGATCTCTCAGTCAAGAATGCTTATTTATAATGGTTGTTCGTTTAACCGGAGCGGAGCGGAGTGCTATTTAGTGAAGGAACCAATTAAGTATATGGTCTAATAAACTGTTTGGGCTGACATTACTATTAGGAAACAGGAGCCTCATGATAGAATGAAAGTATAGATAATATTTAGTCAAAAGTATATTTGTATTTTGTACGAATGATTAACATAAAGGAGGATAAACTGGTTTAATAAACTTTGAATCTGGCTGAATGGAATAGAAAGACAGCATAGATAGGAAACTATGTGATATGTATAATAGAGACTTTATCAAAATATGTATTTTCTTTGGAGGTGTGGTTAGGGGACGAGCTCCTTTATGATATTTATTTTGCTGTTTAATATTGATTTGGAATATAGGAATGTAAAAGGTTGAAACACTCAAAAGTGTCTCAATTATTTAATTGATTCATGGCTGAGAAAAAAAAAAGAAAAACTAGAGCTCACTGTCACTCTCAACAATGGTGGGAATTGTCATCTGACTCTTCAGGTCCAGTTGGCATTTGATTGTTTAGTTATCATAAGTTGTTAATTGGGTGTCCAAGTAATTATTTTAATTAAAACCATGATATTGAGAATTTACTTTTCTCCACATTCACTGACTCTAATAATATCTAGTCAAGAATATTCACTTGCTATTACATACCTCAATGGTGTGTATGGACCTAAGGAATGCTTAAGATCTCTCAGTAAGTAGAGGAGAAAGGGAATAATAGATGACAAAATGACTGTGTGAGGTTATGAGATATTGTTTCAGGTAGGCTGCAATTTTTTAGGTAATGTTTATTTATAATGGTTGTTCGCTTAACAGGAGTGGTATTTAGTGAAGAAACCAATTAAGTATATGGTCTAATAAACAATTTGGGCTGGTATTACTAACTTTATCTCTTTAGCATAGATTTTTTTGGTGGGTTGCAGGAAGGAAAATAGGAGTCTCATGATGGAATGAAAGTATAGATAATATTGACTCAAATGTATATTTGTATTTTGTACGAATGATGATTAACCTAAAAGAAGGTAAATTGACTTAATAAACTTTGAATCTGGCTGAATGTAATAGAAAGGCAGCATAGATAGGAAATTATGTGATATGTATAATAGGGGCTTTATTTGGGCTGGTATTACTAACTTTATCTCTTTATTCATGAAAGTATAGATAATATTGACTCAAATTTATATTTGTATTTTGTACGAATGATTAACCTAAAGGAGGGTAAATTGGCTTAATAAACTTTGAATCTGGCTGAATGTAATAGAAAGACAACATAGATAGGAAACTATGTGATATGTATAATAGGGGTTTTATTTAGCCTGGTATTACTAATTTATCTCTTTAGCAGAGCCTCATGGAATGAAAGTATAGATAATATTGACTCAAATGTATATTTGTATTTTGTACGAAGGATTAACGAGAGTAAACTGGCTTAATAAACTTTGAATCTGGATGAATGTAATAGAAAGACATCATAGATAGGAAACTATGTGATAGGTATAATATGGCTTTATCAAAAGATGTATTTTCGTTGGGGTGTTGTTAACGATGAACTCCTTTATAATATTTATTTTGCCGTTTAATATTGACTTGGAGTATATGAAGCTGGTAAAGGACTTTTTAATATAAAAGGTTGAGACACCAAAAGTCTCAATTATTTAATTGATTCATGGCTAAGAAAAAAGAAAAAAAAAACTAGAGCTCACTATCACTCTCAACCATGGTTTGGAATTGTCATCTGACTCTTCGTGTCGAGTTGGCACTTGATTGTTTAGTTGTTTGGGTGTCCAAAGTAATTATTTTAATTAAAACCATGATATTGAGAATTTACTTTTCTCCACATTCACTCCCTTTGTCGATAAAAAAATCATTAAAATACTCTTAGTTGAGCATAATCATGAGACATGAAATTTTAGTTGAGCGAAAATGATGGAAGAGGGTCCAGCACCAATCCATTGAAAGTCCATCAAACATGTCAAATTGAGGCAACCATTAGAGTTATGGTCAAGAGGGGTCAAGAGGACGCATTTTACATGCCATAAACTCTAGTGTAGAATAGTTTTTAAATTCTTGTCAAAATTAGCATAGAAATTTTATTTGTAATTTTTCCGTAGATGAAATTTGGCACCTAAAAACCAACCTTGGTTAAATTAGGATTTCTAAAACACCTAATTTTAACCAAGGCCGGTTATGTTTAAACAAGACACATTTTCCACATTTTCCATATTTAACATGTGCTAAACGTTTCCATCACATGTTAAATATGATACATGTGCTCCATGTGCTAAGTGTACAATAGGCGTCAATTTCAAATTCTTTTTCATTTGAAATTCCCTTCAATTCTCTTGTTCAAATCCAACCCTCACTTGCTATATAATGAGGTGTTTAGGTCATGTAAATTCAAGATTAATATACTTAGTGAATTGCTGTTAAATTGTGTCAATTTCACTTCTTGCTCAAAACCTCCTAGGTTAGGCTTTTAATCTTCACAAATTCGTCCTTTCCAAGTAGAGTTGGCCTCACCACTCTCAATCTCTACCTCTCATGTACCTTCAAGGTAGCCACCACTCTTAGAAGGACCTTGCTTCATCTCCAATCCATGATGTTTCCGCCATTCACCAACAAAATCCGAAAACTATGAAAGCATATCTCCATCAAAATATATATATATATATATATATATATATATATATATAAAAGCTAACCAAATCACTAGATAAAATAATAAAAGAAATCTAGATATGTTTGTGTTACCTCATACATGTCTATTAATTATTATTTAATAGTTTCAGGAAGATGTGAGCCTAAATATCTATTTTAGAAATTTTTCTTATACAAACCAATCAAATATTAATTAATTATTAATTATGTCGTTTGATTTATACATGATAAACGTGTGCATTTAGTTTCATCAATTACACGTACAAAACCCTAATATATTCTCGTTAGTATTGGTTGCTCCTAACAATTCGGTAACTTTGCATTGTCGTTAGGAGCCGCAAATGAGAGGATTACACAGTAGCATCTTCCCAAGGCTATTAGGTTTAATGCGCACGCATGTGATGTCTTTTTTCTTTTACAATCTTACGTGTAACGAACAGTTGCTTTAAAAAAATAATTAAATGCTTAAATATTACGATTTTATTGAATTAAAAAATAATTTTAATAGAAAAATGAAATTTATTAACAAATCTAAGGATAGGAATGATCACCTCTATTACTCTATAAGTCAAAGTCAAGGTTTCACTTCATATACTTATTACCAATATCTTAGTAATTAATCTTCTTCATTATAAAGCACTATCCATTATAAAACATTAATTTCAAATTCAAAGACAGTTATTATGGCTGATTTTATTACATATAAATAATGTATCAAATATTATAATATTTTGTAAGTGTTGTGAATAACTTTTTATTCTTTCAATTTAAAAAAAAAAATCGTATAAAATAAAATATAATATATGTATATAGTTATAATTCAATAATAAATAAAATTTTCAATTTATATAACAGTATAGTTTGATATAACTATATTAATGTAATTAATGTAAACATGGGTAAATATTTTAAAGGATCAAAATTACTTTTCATTTTCACATCTCAATTTCTTTTAATTTTATGATGAAATATAAATTAATTTTTTAAATTATCCGTGCACATTGATGAACATAGTTAATTACATTTGAGTTATGAATTTAAAAATTTATATTCACCTTATATTATAATAACTTGTTTGTTCATGTTTTAAATTAAATTGTTTCAATGTTGAAATTCAAATATGATATACAACCAGATGTATTGTGAGATTGAATTTTAATGACAATAGATTATCAAGATCATTAAATAAAAATTAGTTTTAGATACTAAAAAATTAGTCACTATATTGATTAGATTAGATATTTAAAATTTTTTTTATTATTAATTGATAAAATAGTTTTTAAATTGGTTTCTGACTATTAGCTACTGAATAGTTTTTAAAAATATTTTACCTTTATTTTGTAAGGGTTCTTGGATGTATACGGGTTGGGATACCATTGAAATGTCTTTTTTTTAATTTATTTTATTTTTGTTGATAAAAAAATTTATTAGCTACCAAGATTTTAACTACTAACTACTTAGGTTCTAAATTAATCTCTATTAGTCTTTTAGAGACTAATTTAGAATCTAAAATATTAGTAGCTAAAACACTACAAGAAAACCATCAAATAGAAAATAATTTTAGAGAAAAAAATAATTAGTTATTATGGTGACTAAATTAGAGACCATTTTAAAAACTAAAATAATTTTTAGTTTCTAAATTAGTTTATATTATTGTTAAATAGTTTCTAATAAATATTGATGATGTTTTAACTAAAATGAAAAGAGTTTTGGTAAAATTTGAAAATTTATTCTTTTGTGTATATTTTTTCTTCCTGGTAGAGAATTTTGCATGCTCTCACTAAGAAAATCATGAAATAGAAACCAATTTTAGAGATAAAAAATAATTAGTTGCTATAATGATTAAATTAATACAATAAATAGTTTTTAGAAAAAAAAATATGAATAACAAAACTCACAATAACTAAATTGTCTTTTTCAACTTAAAGTTTCAAAATCATAATGGTATATAAAGTATTTGAAGAAAATAAGTAGTGAAACTTTTAAAATTATTTACAAAACAATAAAAAAAATTATCAACAAATAATAAAAAAAAAATAAGATATTTACATTAAAATGTAAATGCTCAGCAATATCTATTCAAATTAAGATATTACTAACCTCATGTCATACAACTATGTTTTAAATAAAGCAAACATAATTCATATAACAAATTAATTTACTACGTACTAATTATGGATGGTAATAATTTGACACTATAATTTTTTTCACACTCCCACTTAATAACCAAAAATATTATTATTTTATTTTTATTTATTTTAGTAGTTAAATGTATTATTTTATGATTAGAACAATTGTAAAGTGAAAATAAATTTTTTAAATAAAATGATATTATTATTGGTTGTTAAGTTAAAAAATTTGTATAGTTAATTTCAGTATTTCTTTTTGAACCATTATGAAATCGAAAATATGATGAGAGTTTTTTTATCAACATAATAAAAATAAGAAAAATTATACTTTCATTACTAAAAAGTTATATAAATTTTTGATGTGACAGTTTTAATAAAAAATATTTAATAGATATATTTATAATTAAATTATATAAAAATATTAAAATAATAATATTGGAAGTTGTTGGATGGATGTAAAAAAACGAGTTGTCCATGTATCATAGTTAAAAAAACAATAATAATATTTTAACAACCTTCTCTAATATAATGGTATTTTCGTCATTTCATGCTACAACGGATTCTCTTTCACCCCTGTTCTTTTCCCATCACTCTCAGCCTCTTCTCACTCTTCTTCTCCTTGGACCTCTTCCTGCTGTTGTTCTGGTGTTCTTCATATCATTGTTTTTTTCAATGTCATCGCAGGTGGTTTTGTCGTGGCTGTTGTAGATCTGGTGCTGTTACTGGTCGCCACCATTTATGTCCAACATGGCTCAATCTTGTCCTCATGCGTGTGATAGCGATTGAACCATTTTCTTTTCTTGAACTTCAAAAACTAGGTTTGGTGGTTATTGGGTACGAGAAAAAAATCAGCCTTTTGGGTTTTTGGTATTGTGCAGAGCGCCTTGTGCTTTTATTTATGTATGGTGCAGAGCAGCTAGTGGTATTGTGCAGAGCACCTTTTGGCCATTGGATAGCAGGGCTGTGAAACAGCAGCAGATAAAACAGATCAAAGTTTTGTTTCGTATGCTGCATGGAACCTTTTCTGTTTTTCTTTACCTTTTAAATTCTGGACTTATCTGCAGAAAACCAAGTCTGAAAATGAAATTTAGGGTAGGTGAATAAATCATATTTCATTCCATTAATGCAATGCAAATCAAGTATATTTTTAGAATGCAATGCAATCAGGATAACAACTAATATAATCAGATTATGCTTCATTCAAATTGAACAAACCTAAAACAATGCATGTGTTGTCAATTATAAAAAAAAATCAACCTTAAAAAATAATTTTGTAAACAATTTCTCAACATTAAACCTATTTTTTATATTTTTAATAATATGATAATGGCAAGTTATATTTTCCGTAATTTAGTAAAACATGTAGATTGTTGGAAAATATCTTTTACATTTTTTTATATTATAGTTAATATTCCTTATAAAAAGAAAAATTGTATATAATTTTTGAAATTCTATCAACTCAAGTTATATAAAAGCATATTCTATGTCATGGGTTTTCCAAAATGTCAAACAAATAATGTGGACGTCACATGACAAATTATACAAGAGAAAAAAAAAAGTTTCCTTGAGTTTTATGAGACATGAGGATTCCACACTAGTTTACTTTTCCAATAACGAGAGACTTATATAAACGGAAGATATGAAATTACTTTGGTTAGAATCATAATTGTCATAATATGACATAAAAAAAATTTACATGTCATATGTTCCTTAATTAGATTATGCTTTTTTTAATGTAATATTAGTAATATTATTGAACATAAAAAGTTACAATACAACTTCTAATACATGAGTCTAACTTTAATGTCATATGTTAGAGTGGGTACAATATAAAAAGACTAAAAATATCTTGCAAATAGTGAATAATTTAGTTGAATTCATACCTTTCTTTCAAAAAGGATAAATATCTTTTTATAGTATCATTGTATTATTTTGTTATAATCGAAGACATATGGGTCATTGATTATAGAAATATTGATTATAAAAATTTTGGAGTACAATTTTTAATGTAAGTGGATAAATTAGGATAACAGATCTTATAAGTCAACATATTATAAGTAATTCATACTAGAAATTATGTTTATGTTTATCTGTGTTACATTTAATTCAAAACGTGTTTGCTAAAATATGTTTTCAAATGCTTGTGTTGTAGAATCGTCTAGTGGAGTAGAACATCCACGTAATTCATTTCACTTACAACACCAATTATAAAGTAAGCTGTCACACATTATATTTTCCTATTTTGAATGGATTTTGAACCTTTTACTTTGTTTCAGAGCAATTAGATAGCTTAGCAACATCTCCTCTCGTATGTTCTTTTACTATGTATTCTTTATAGGTTATGTTGTATGACATTGTTATGTAGTTATAGAAGTGAAAAGAAAGAGATGAAAATGTGTATAAATGTTTTACTTAAGACGGTATAAATTTAATATTTCAAAAGGGAAAATTTTGAAAGATGAAAATGTGACTCAACGGTATTCTTAATACAAATAAATTTTGAAGGTGGATTTTCAAATGTTGAGTGGAAAATTGTCCTTAATTGTGTGCTTCGAGGAACATGCGAAACTGATAAATAACGATAGCATGCAGAGTTGAATGATTTCAAAGAAGAGAAGAGGAAGAGTTCTGACATAAAATAAAGAGTGATCACGCCACCCAACTTCAAATGGGGTTTTCAAGCTATCTTTGCTCTTTCCAAAAACAACCTATTGAATGCTTCATGCCACCCAACTTCAACAGATACCTACCTGCGTTTTCTATTCCAATCAAAACTCACAGCTTTTATTACAAACACTCTTTCCAAAGTCAACCCATCAAACAACTTTTTACTAAATCAACTTCCAATTAACACGTCTTAATTAATTAACGGTACGATATTTGAGAATAGCAGGGTTGTAAATTGGTGTGAGCTGTGAATATATTATTTTTTATTAATGTTTTTTTAATGAGTAAATAATAAATAAATATAAAAAAATATAAAAGACTATTACAATTCTTATAAATTGAACAATTTTTTTAAATATTTTATTATAAAAACAAAACATGTTAAAATAAAGTAAAAAATTCATTATTATTGTAATAAAATAGAACCATGCAAAACAAAAAATATTAAACAATACCACTCCACAACATATATTATAAGAAATTAGAAAAATATTGTAAGTTTTTGAAAAAAAAAAAAAATCCACGCAAAATTACTTTTATTATAGGTTCAATATTAAACATAAAATATGGAAGTTAATACTTTTGATGCTAATACTTTATCATAGGATTGAGTGGTTGTTGAAATAACCAAAGCATATTAGATAAAAGGAGGAGGAAGATGTTATTCTCCTAGATCTTCAAAATTTTGCTCTCATAACTAACTTGTGTTACCATCTCCTTTTTCAATTAAAAATTAAGAAAGAATAATGGAACTAAATTAACCAAAGTAGATATGGAGTTCAAAACTTGGATTGTGGAGAATCTGAAGTTCGAGATTAACAAGCTTGAGTACCACAAAGAAAATCCAAGTCTAGTAAAAACATCGTACAAAGAAAATCAACGTTCCATGAGTACTTGAACACTTAAATTTTATTTTTTTCTATACAGTTAGAGTACCCTAATGTTTCTATTTATTGATTTTGTTTTGCTAATTAATAAAACGTTCAATATTAGCAAATTTGAGTTTAAACAAAAGAAAATTCATCAAAGTTCGGTTTAAGACTTACGTCTCTTGAAATGAACGAAATATTAAAGGAAACGAAATATAATTTATTTGTAGATTGTGGAATAGTTTTCATGTAAAGCTTGTGTTTGTAATTTATAATGCGAAGTTAGGATTAGATTTCATTAAATCATATTAAGTATTATCCTAATTGTATTTAGATCAACCAACTTAATTATCTAAATTTTATAGTAACTTTACATATAACATATTAGTTAACTTAATTAAACGTTCGAAATATTTTTTTATTTATTTTCATTTAAGTACATGTAGTTTTGATTTTTTATTGTTAATAGGATGGTATGATCATTACACCATCCATAATACAAATTTGTATTCCAGATTATAAAATTTGGAATGGATAATTTTAGAATTTTTTAAAATATGAGATTGCATGAAAAATATATGAGATGCAAAATGAAATTTTTAGATATTTAAGTTATGCAGATTCTGCGAGCCAATTCGCCCTGCCCTGCACTTGACCTGTGTGGACTGCAGATTATGCTGGACATACCTAAATGGGCCAGCAAATTGGAATAGACAGTCCGTTTCATATTTTTTTCTCAAAGATCAACGAGTTAACCTGCACGATCCACCCACTTTGTCATTCCTAATTAAGTTGGTCTTATAGCCATGCTAGGAATTAGTGGTTATGGAATATTGTGGTGCCAAATTTTTTTTACTTCTTACATTTTGAATTAGTTATTCAATTAAAGATGATGTTTAGAGGATTCTTAAAATACATGAGCTACAATAAATAATTTTTTATAAAGATTAAAATATTCTTTAAAATACATGAGCTAAAATTAAAATATTCTTTAAAAAAATATTTTAATTAATTAAAATTTAAAAATAATAAATATTTAAGTAATATTCATAATTAATGTAAATTCTAATTTGCTGGTATCCACAATTATTTCTTTCCTGATCTCTGTTTTTCTTTTTCTTTATTTCTTTCTTAAAATCTTCAATTTTCTATCCATTTATATAAAATTAGGAGGAAAACTATATAAAATGATAAGGGTCTTCAACATTAGAAAAATGTTATACACTACAATATTTCTAACCACTACATGGCCTATCAATTTAATATACAAATTTATATAATGAATTCTCTTTCTATATATTGGGAGTAGCAGAAAAAAAATTGATTAGGGGGGAATAAATGGAAAGACGAAGAGTTACCATAATATGATTTAATAAGCAAGTGAGACGTTAAAGTATATAATAAATGGATTTACTATTAATAACTATGTGTATTAAATATATTTTTGATTTATTCATGATAAACCATTTGATGAAGTTGTTGAATTCGGAATCATAAACCTGCTCTCACATCACCTACCCCATATAAAGACACCCGAGCATATTATAATACCATTACATATTTACATTCTCAAAATAATATAATACATAACATTAATCTTTTTAAATTATTTTTATTTAATTTTTTAGGGTTTGCTCCAAAGCAGTTATAGTTTTTGTGGACAGAGCTGTTGTTTGGTGCTTGCAGGTTTATATTCTTTCAGGCCCAGCGGCTGGAGTTTGTAGCTCTCTTGGGCTTAGGTGAAAGCCCGTCGCAGGTATGCAGTATGGGCCATCAAGTGCAGCAAGCTTTGCTACATTGCAATGCTGGACCTGATGTAGTCCTGTGTTCAAACATGGAGCTACTGGTTTTTTTTGTTCTTTTGGGTTTGCCATGACCCTTTTGTGGGCTGGGGTTATGTTATGCTAGTAGAGTAGGTGTTCTTTGGTGGCAACTTGCGTTTGTATTTGTTTATGATTTTTTGTTAATAAAAAAAAAATTTGAACCTGCACATACACAAATACATCCGTTCCCAGCCTTCAAAAATTTATATTTTGAATATAACCACCTTTTTCTCCTATACCCACATTACCATATACCAATTACACTTGTCTACCCACCCTACTCCTTCTTTCCCTTCACTTCACCTACTAGGCCTCTCCTATTCTTTCCCTACTCTTTTAAGTACAGCATTTCAGACACAAAATAGGATTCAACTACTAATCCGAAAAAGAACAATAAAAGGATTTCATTCTATGTTTCAAGCATAACCTTGTGTCATTTAGAAAATTTCTTCCACATAAACTTTCCTTTGCTTGAATATAACTCTATTCATGTGGTCCTATATACTCCACACAACAGTTACCCATATATCTTTCCACACCTTCAAATGAACCAAATGAAAATTCTGAAAATGGTATTTCAAATCATTGTGTTGGACGCACAAGATGTCAATCCACCTGAAGCAATAGGTCCAAACCTGATACACTATTTTACACTCCAAAAACAAGTGTTGGTTTGATTCTCCCCCATACATGACAAAAAGCATAGTTGGGATTACTAATCATGACCCCTCTCTCAGTCAATGACATTTTTGTTGGTAATCTATCCAGTAGAACCCTCAAAGTCGTAGTTAGTACATTTGACAATGCCTTTAACATCGATAGATGTTTAAAAACATCATTGTAAGAACTTGTGACGTAATTAGATAAGCATTCATAAGCTTTTTTGACTGAAAAAGAACCCGAGACATCTCCTTCCCAAACTTTTTTGTCCTGCTTCTCCCTATCAATGTTGTTAAAATCATAACTCGTAGGCGAATTAGAGAGGAAAAAAAAACTCATAACTCGGGGATCATAACTCGACTAGGAAGAGTTACTATTCGAGTTACTATACATAAGATAATTAAAAATAGACTCGTAATTTATGAAATGATCCAAATATATAACATAACTAAATGGTCTAAATGCATAACATACTTAAAAGTAGATTCAACATAATGTTTAATACAGATAAACTATCCAACTAAATCATTCACATTAATCATAGGATAATCATCTTGGTCTTCCAAAAGATCTTCATTTTCATTATCATCAATTGAAGGAACTTCCAAATCATCATCAATTGGAGGAACTTCCAAATCATTTGTTGCTCCTCTACTAGTATCATCTTCTCCAACTTCAAGTAATATGTCTTCATCTAAACCATATAATGTTTCATTTTCCTCCACAGTCCATTCATCATCAGAAGAAATATCATTAATAGTATATTCTTTTGTTTTTCTAACATCTTTCTTCTTCGTCAATCTTGAATTAGTCATCACAAACACCATTTCATTCATAGTCATTTGGTGTAAACGATTTATTTTCTTAGTGGGACCTAAATAATTATAAAACTAGTTAACACATCATATGATCATCTAAAAAATAATTATGAAATCACTTTCAATAATTTAAATTCTTACCCTTTCAAAAGCACTCCAATTACACTCACAGCTAGATGAACTACAAGTCAAACTCAGTACTCTAATTGCAAATCTTTGTAGTTTTAGATGTTGATCACCATATAATTACCACCATTGTGATGGAATTTTGGTCTTGAGTCCAAGCTGAGCTAAGGGAGTACCATACAATCCAGACTTGGTCTTGAAACTCTCTAATTGAACATCAATTTTACCCATCACATCAAGGTCTCTCACCAACCTCTCCAAACATTCATACAGTCCACGTTTCACCTCATAATCAACTTTAAAGTCAGGATGATAGTGTAACATGGGATTAAGATAATAGCCTACAACATGCAACGACCTATGCAATTGGTTGTCCCATCTTTGATCAATGATTTCCCAAAGGGGAGTGTAGCTAAATAAGATAAAAATAAATAAATTAATCTCCAAAACAAGTCTATATATCTAATTGAGAAATCAAATATAGGTAAATTACCTTTTACTAACT
>Ga0123342_1002052_pt1 | contig 33786 bp, 16 predicted proteins | sample Turbeawhitnodule_FD_89960 | JGI IMG/M metagenome (GOLD analysis project Ga0123342, IMG submission 89960) | Root nodule microbial communities of legume samples collected from Mexico - Turtle bean Mexico white nodule | ecosystem: Host-associated > Plants > Roots > Nodule | place: Mexico: Nepantla... | reverse complement strand
TTTGAAACTTTAGAAAACTTATTTGTAATGTAAAGTTACACTTTCAAAATTTTAGAGAATTTAGTTATAAAATATATTAAAACTATGTAGTTTTTAATTATTTATTTATAAATAGATTTAATTTTATTTATTTATTGAAGTTTGAAAAATCTTGAATGTTTTATTGATGTTCTACAATAAATCATTAGAATTTAATAAAGGTTAAAAATACCTTCGTTATTTTATTAAGTTTTTAGAATAAACTTTTGAAATATAACAAATGTTAAAAAAACCTCCGTTATCTTGCTGAGGTTTTAAAATAAACCTTTCAAATTTAACAAAAGCTAACAAAAATTTCGTTATTTTATTGAGATTTTGAATAATCCTTGGAACTTAACAAAGGTTAAAAACACCTTTGTTAATCAAATCAATTCCTAAGATTATATTAACATCCGCTAAATAACCTTAGCTAAAATCTTAGATATTCAATACATTTTCTCGTACTGAAGTGTGATCCTTCGATATAATATAAAATAAATTACCCAATCAATTTTACCACAATCATTAAGATATATTATTTTACAATTAAAATTTAGACTTGATTTAAATTTTCAAAACTATTTCGAAATGAAATTTTTCACCCACATATTTTAATTTAGTTATATTACTAAATAATTCTTTTTGAAGTTGTAGTTTTTCTTTTTCTTTTCTTCTCAAGATTTCATATCTTAATGCATGAGATAGCATATATTTGTATGGCATCAGAAAGCTAACTTGCCAGCACGTAAAGCTCATTCATGACGCCCACACATAAGAAAACTATACCAGAAAAGTAGCTAAAACATAGTATTCTGTCAGGTATATGTCATAAATATTCAAACCAAACATGCTATGTTCCCCAAAACATTTTTTTATGCAAAAGAGCTTTTGAAGAGATTAATTTCCTTAAATTTTTTTTGAATAAAACTATGTTATTGCCCTAAAAGGAACCGTCTAATTAGCTCAACCGACCTCAATATTCTAACTGTTCAACCTATTTATTTTCATTTTCATAATCAATAATGTCATCATCACCATCAAGCCTTGCACACTAAGAAGTTACCATATTCATTGTAGACATTATATCAAGCTTTTTGTAATGATCTTTCTTTTTATTAATCTTGACGAGGACCTTTAGAATGCCATTTATTTTGTGCTAAAAGTAAGCAAAAAAGATATCTCCAACCACAGAATAACCATTTTTCCCTTTATTTTTGACGATGACAAGCACATGACTCATCCAAAACAAAGGTCAAGATTCATCTTCTGTGTTTTCATTGCTATATAACCATAAGAGCTTCATCCACCAAAGTGGGCATTGCACTCTTGAATATATTGAAGATCATAGAAGAAGAGATCTACTTTATAAGGTTAGATATTATGGCAGCCTTTCTTCAAGAGATGCTAATTGGTTTTCCATTCTCTTCAGCAGCATACCTTGGTGAGAAATCATCACACAGATACTTACCTGATCCTGCTACCCAATACACCACATCTGCAACAAGCTCAAACCAAGGTGAGACATATATATCATTCTTTTTCTTATAAAGCTTTTATGTTTGACATCATTATGCAACTTGACATCTCAGCTGACACTTCAAGTAACAACAATCATCTATCATCACACGAAAAAATGAGACATATATATATCATTTATTATATGGTTATTTTGATCAATTGTTTAGTTAAAAAAATGAGAGAAATGTTGTTTACTTATCATTTTGGCTGTTTGATTTACTTTTGTTTGTTGAGAAAGACTGAGTTTAGTTGTACTTTTGTGTCTTATCTTGAAATTGTGTTCCTTTGGAAGATTGATGTAATTGTATATTGATGTGATCTAGAATCTTGTTATAGTATGTTAATGTGGCTGTTGTGTTTTAATGTCTGTTGGATCCTCAGATGGTTAGGTGATAAGAAACTTATCTTGAGATTATTTCTATAAAAATTGAAGCATCCCTCAAGTGACTCCTTTTATTTCATTTATTCTTTGTTGATTATAATATAAACACTAATTTATTGTTTATTTTTCAGGTGAAGTAGATTCAGTTCTTAAAAGGATGAACAAGCTTGGGAGAAAAACCAACAGCTTTGCAACTGGACTCAAAGAACATGGTATATCTTTTTTATTCATATTTTCAGAAAGAGTTTTTGGTCACACAATGAAGTTGTAGTTGGCTGATAAATCTGTGGTGATATGCAGTGAAACTTGGGCCAAAAATAAGTGATACAGTAAAAGGAAAACTAAGCTTAGGAGCTAGAATTCTTCAAGTTGGAGGAGTGGAAAAAGTGTTCATGCAGCTATTCAGTGTAAAAAATGGAGAGAAGCTGCTAAAAGCATCTCAGTGCTACATATCAACCACATCTGGTCCTCTAGCAGGACTCCTATTCATATCCACTCATAAAGTTTCCTTTTGCAGTGAGAGATCAATCAAGGCTTATTCTTCCAATGGTCATTTGATCAGAATCCATTACAAGGTATCACACACACATTACACCATCTCCCTATGTTGCTTCTCAATTCATCATCTATAAGAGGAGATAACAAAATCAATAAGGCATGATAACTGATTCTTTGTTGGTTTTTTTGCTGATTTTTTTTAATTATTTGTTTTGATGCAGTAGGGGTAATGTCATTGGTAATACTATAGGGATTGTGTTAATTATATCGAAACACTTTTCACTACTAGAAAATCATTCGTTAAAAACCAAATTTAGAAATAAAAAATTATTAATTTTTATATGGATTAATTTAGATACTATTGTAGAGACTAAAAAAATTATTAGTTTCTATTATTGATAAATAGTTTTTAAATTGATATCTAATTAGTTATCTAAGTTTTAACTACCAATTATTTGGATTTTAAAGTTGATATCTAAAGTTTAGGTGTCTAATTAGATACCAATTTAGAAATCATTTATCAATTATAGAAACTAATAATTTAGATATCAATAACTTTTTAGTCTTTAAAATAGTATATAATTTTGTCAATATAACAACTAATTATTTTTTATCTTTTAAGATTGATTTTTATTTAGTGATTTTTTTTGTAGGGTATGTTTAATCCTGGCTAGTGTAAGTTATATAGTTATGGAAGATTAAACAAGAGGATAACTATAATGATCAATGACTCGATGTTTTTCTTAGGAAGTATGGTCTAAGATTTTAGCTTTATTTATTTATTTATATATATATAACAACTTTACTTTTAGAATGTTTATATATGGGTTAAAGCATCTCTAAAAGTTCTAATATAATCTTGGAACTTTATTTTTATAATACTTTATATATGGGTTTATATATGGTTGGAGTATAATATATAAATAAATAAGAACTCTATATATGTGTTTCTCCTCATGTTTTCTAACATAAGATTTGAAAATTGTGTTTGTGATTGTAGGTTGTGATTCCACTTGAAAAGATAAGGTGTGTGAACCAAAGTGAACATGTGAAGAAGCCTTCACAAAAGTACATAGAAATAGTTACAGTGGACAACTTCGACTTCTGGTTTTTGGGTTTCTTAAATTACCATAAAGCTTTCAAATACTTGAGGCAAGCTCTATCTCAAGCCAGAAAATAGGAAGAGTAGAATTTTACCTCACTCATTCTCATAGTTTCATCCATCAATAGTTATTGTGCCAAGCCTCAAAAGTTCAATCTCTAGTACAAGAATACTTTGTAAATAATCTTGTTCACAAAATCAAAGCAATATGTTTTGTCAATTCTTCACTTCTCTCTACAAGTAGATTCTCTATGATTTCGCAAGTTTCATTATATATTTTCTTGTTTTAGTTGTTACTAGATCACATCATCATAATCTAACAATTTTTTTTATTAATAATAAAAAATCAATAAATAGAAGTATTTAAGGAATACTTCAATGAAATCCAAAGACACAAACCCATATAAACTAGTTGCACAAAATTGTAACATGTAGTAGGCATAAAAGTTAGGTTGACACAAAAAAAAACCTTTAATCTGCAAATACTAACATTGTGCCAAGATGAAGTGAAAAAAGTATTATGCTTTCAAATTAGCATGTTCAAGCTTGTAATTTCAAGGAACCATTTTAGAAGGTGTTTGGTTGCATGGAAAAAGAGAGAGAGAAAGGATCTAAAAGATATTGTTAAAATGTAATAACACTATATAGAATTACAACTAATAAGAAAAATTTAAAAGGAGGTACTATTAAGTTTTTGTTTTCTCAAATAGAAAATTAAGATTTATGTAATGTAATATATAAAATAAATGTTTTGAAATTTTGATAGATAATGTTGGATTGAAGATCATTTCTAATCTAAAAGATTATTTCTAATTTGAAAAATGTACTTGCAAATATTACGAAAGAGTAATTTTTTCTCCTTAATTACGTGTTTTCTCGACTTCGTAGTTATGTCTTCCTTCATCTTTTGCTTCACAGGTATCCTCTCGTTTATTTTTTACCTTTAAGTACAAAGAGTTTAATATAGGTTAATTAAAAAGTTATAGATATTGATTGTACAAAACGGGCATTGAAGAATTTTAGATAAAAGAATTTTGACAAGAAAAAAATATTATAAACTTAAATACACTATTTTAAGTCATTGACAAATTATTGGATTCTGTTTTTTAATCTAATATTGTTTTTACCTAAAAACAGTTTAAATACAAATTTTATCATAAGCGATAAACAGAAAATAAATAAAAAATAGAAAAGAAGAAACACGCCCAGTGGGACTCGAACCCACAATCGCTTGATTAGAAGTCAAGCGCCTTATCCATTAGGCCATGGGCGCCTTGGTGATAAATTATGTATTAGAATACATTATAAAACATCTTTTGTATTGTTTTCTTGAACATTTTTTACATAAACTTGAAAATATAATGGTTTTGTCTAATCAAAATGTTTGGATAATTGGATGTAATTCTTTCTATAAAGTGAAATAGTACAAATTTTTCTTTTCTGATTGATGTTTGGAACGTGTAGAGTGTGTGAGGTTGGTCTCTTGAAGTTGTTTGTTAGGCGTAGTAAATGCAAGGTTTTTTGGTTAGTTTGGTGGATTTTAGTTGAAGTTGGTCTTTGAGTATCATGTATAAGGGTTGAACCACCCCTGAAGTGGTTCATATTTATTTATTTTTTATTGTTGATAAAAAAAACACAATATACTTCTTAAATACTTTGTATCTTGAAATATTTTTTAACTAATCTTTAATTTTGTCATAGATTTAGGTTATTGAATTCTTATCAATCAATTCAATAATTATTTGTCATCTTATTTTGAAAATTAGTGATTATTCAATTCACTTTTGTTGATCTCGACCTTTAATTATAACACGAAGTTGATAAATTGTATTGCATTGCTCTTTACATAGTAGACGGTGAAATTATGGTCTTGCATCTTCAACTTCTTGCCATAAAGCTTTCTTTACAATTTCTGTCATGGGAATATACTCAACTTCAGTGGTTAACAAAGTCACTACCTTTTAGAGACTTGCCTTCCAATTGATAGTGGTATCATAAGTAGTGAAAATGTAGTTTGTGAGACACTTTACATTGTACAAAACACCCAACATTACTATGAGTTAACAAAACCTTTTATAGGAGTATCTATGGTAGACCGTCTAGCTCCATCATAAACCAAGACTCTTTTGAGTGATTCCTTCAAATAACATAGGTCATCACACACATAACAAAACCAACAATATGGAAGATTGTTCATATACCGTTGTTCCTCCATCAAGATTTTCAACCTTTTTATGCTTTTGGGAAAAATACTTTCTTGTGTGACCTTCCTTCTTACAATGTTAACATCTTATAAAATATGTATTTCCACCATAGGCTTAGAACAATTTTATGAACTTTCTCGGATAGTGTTTTCTTGTCCTTCTCAGCCATGGATGCATGAAGCCTAGATTCACCTAACATGATTTAGTTGGAGTATTAATGAACTTCAACTAACGTACATATGAGAATTCACTATAATAGAGATTAAAATTTAACAATTTCTCTCTCACTAAACTCTCACACAAAATATTATTCTAAATTACAACTCTCAATTAGCTTCTATTGAAGGTATAAGTTCTTATTTATAGAACAAATACCATTATAAATTACAAATGTAAAATGCACTCGAAACTAACGAAAAAAAGAATGAACAATACTCCTCATAATAAAACAAACTACTCATTAAACAATTTCATTAGTCGGTTTAAGACTGAGTAAAAATTAAGAGACTAACTATATAATGAGAACGTGTAATATACATTAACATTAGAAAATCTAAACTATCTATGAATTTTTTATCAAAACTTTACTAAGTCAATTCTTCAAAGTATTTTTTATGTTGCTTTAATAAGAAAAACAAATTGTGCTTAAATAAGGAAGACATGGAAAAAGATAAGCATTGGTGCAAACCATGAATTTATTTATTAGAAGCATGGTAGTGACAACTAAACCAGAGGCACACGTCATTCCTCACAACAAGGAAAATAATTAATGAAGAAAACAGATATTGACAAGGAAGAAGAGTATGCCCCAGAATAGTTGTTCACAAATAATATTTATTATTTTAAAAATAAAATCAGTGTAGGAATTTATCATCATTATTTATTCTGCCTTGTTTATCACTCCTACAATACAATATCATAATTCTGTTCTTTTTTTATATATATTATAGCACACCCAACTAATGGAATAGAAGGTTCATTTCTCATAGTACAAATAAATTATTATTTACCAAATTTTATTTTGGATCACTAATACTGACTCCATTAAAATTTTAAATTTATAATGTAATTTTTTATAAAAGGTTTACCAAAAAAAACTAAACAAACCAGTCATAAGGGACACAGAAATGTAAATTGCTCTGTCACTGATATTATATTTTCTTATAGTATTATGTTGTATCAATTGTTTTTTCTTTGACATCCTTACGACTTTAAAAATATTTTCTTACAAAAACAACTAATGTACGATTGAAGATCTGCATGTGATAATGTACTATTGAACAATAACGTAGAAAACCATTATAATACTAATACTTAAAAAAAAATATTAAATAAAAACTAATTTTAAAAATAAAAAATAATTAATTATTTTATTGATTAAACTAAATATTATTTTTTTTAAATTATTAATATTTAAATTAATTTTTATTATTAATAAATAATTTCTAAATTGATATCTAATTAGCTATTGTAATCAATTTTAAAATATTAATAACTAAAATTTTGATAGCTAATTAAATACTAATTTAAAAATTATTTATTAATAATAGAAAGTATTTTTTATATTAATATTTTTTTATTTTAAAAATAATATCTAATCAAATATAATAATTAATTATTTTTTATCTTTAAAATTATTTTTTAGTTTATTACATCCAATTGAATTTTATATTTTATATAATATTAAAGGTGTGTAATATTTAAATATTATCATACTTAACTATTATCATAATTGCAAATAAATTATATGTAAATTAACATCTTCGCATATAACTAACGCAAGATTTTTTTTTTTTTTAAAAAATCATTACTGCGTACTCTATAAAAAAAATTTCTCCATTTATAAATTTGTAATGATTTTTTTTTTCGGTTTTTCAGTCTTTGCAAAAAAATTCTTTTATTTTCACTTTTCTAAAAATAAAAATCCCTATTTTTATAATTTTTGTTTTAAAATAAATAAACAGTATTTATTTATGAATTTAAATTTTTTTAGAGGTGTTAATTGCTGAGATAATGTCATGAGCATTAATAGATATGTTACTTAAAATGGTTATAGTTGAACTTTTATTCAATACACGAGAAAAAAAATACTGTCACGCAAGAGACCATTTTTTCAAAAAAAAAAATTAGAGACACTAAAATTAGAAAAAAAAAGATTTACATGTTAAGATACTTTTTATTATAATTTAATAAAAAAGATTATTTGTTTTCCAGCTATAAATAGATGAGATAAATTTGAAGGCATGTGATTTTAGAAAATGAGTTTGTTGAGCATATGTTCCCATGGCTGCGCCTGAAAACAAGCCACCCCAGCTAAGCCATTTGCAGAGGAATTCATAATCACAATCATACTTTCTTTAACATCAATCCCTAATTTCATTTCATTATTATTCTTATGAGGTCAACGGATCATAGCTAAGCCTCAACTGTCCCTTCAATAAATAAACAATTTCAAAATCCATATGCATCTCTTATAATAAAATTGCCCTAATTCCATTTTTATTCATCACATGATTTCAATTTCTTACTTCAATCATGTTAATTAATCTTTTGAATATCATCAATGTGTTTCTAATTATAGTCAATTAATATAAAAAAAAAAACATTTCAAATTTGTTTCTGGGTATTTAAAAATCAATCTAATTGACACATTTGTAATTTAAATCACTAAAATCATTTTTCCTTTCATTCTTTTATAATTTTGTCGTGTTTTTCTTTATCAGTAAGAAAAAATATTTATTCTTTATCAGTTAGAAAAAAATAAATAAATATGAATCACTTTAGAGATGGTCAAACCCTTATTGGACAAAAAGTTTACAACCGTCTAAACAACAACAACCTCTCACAAACAGCGGATGGAATCACTAACCCATCCTATCACATATCACAATCGAAAACATACGGACTAAAAGATAATTTTGTTGTGTTATTGTTCCTTGATCTGTTATGTCAATATAACTATGTGTTGTAATGTCTGTTAGATCCTAAACTAGTTGGGTGTTAAGAAGTTTGAGACATTTCTGAAATGTCTTATTTTATTTATTATTTGTTGATAATTTTTCTTTTAGTCTTTTATTACTATTTTCCAACTCATTAGGTTAAGTATGAACCCATTAGGTTAAAAGTCACACCATTGGATACTTAAAGACAAAAGAATAATTTTTTTAAAAAAAAGGGTACCAATTTGTAAATATATACCTACTACATCCACACACATATTTGACATCATTCTCTTGCCTTAAAGAGTTGACAGAGAAGGGAACATTCACCCTAAAACCTTTGATGAACATGGAAGCAGAAACAGCAGAGATTGGATCACACCCTTCTGTGAAAGAACTAGCAAAGGAGGCACTAAGCAAAGTTCCAGAGAGATATGTTCGTCCAGATATTGACCCTCCAATTTCATCTAACACACACTCTTTGCCTCAGATCCCTGTCATTGACCTAACTAAGTTGTTCTTGCCTCAAGAACTCAAGGCTCCTGAACTGAAGAACCTGCACCTTGCATGCAAAGAATGGGGTTTCTTTCAGGTTCGTATCTGCATAATCTCTCTCTTTCTGTTTCATTCTTGTGTTTTTGTAATCATTTTCATCATCAATGAATTAAAACAGTATGTTACACATATTCAAAGTTAATATATATGCCTATAAATTCTGCTGAAAAAATACAGAAGACTAAAAGAAAAATAAAATAATATGCAAATGGAATTAATTTGTTGATAATCAGAAAGGGTGGTGATATGATAAAACCACAAACACTAAAAAATAACATTAACTTGACAGAATAATAAAATTATATTTTAATTATATTTTAATTTCTTTTTTTAATTTTAAATATTATTATATTATTATAATATAGTGTTAAGTATTTGTTTTTACTGTATAGGGTGTAAAAAAATCCTTTTTCCAATCGGAATTAAGCACGAATTTGTAAGTAATATGCCATGATTATGAATGTGATCAATTTAGTTGGTTTTAATTGATATGTTAATTGTAATTACACCAAAAGAGTGTTTAAGAGTAATATGTATGTGCTTGTGAGTTGTTTAAGAGCAACCAAAATAGTGTTTTTGTTTTTTTTTTCCTACTAAATTCAATACATATATAATTTGTTTTTTATTTACACAGTAATAGATATAGTTTCTTTAATTAAGTTAGGGATTTGTAAATTGTAGTTTAAAAAATACTTTTTTTTTCTGGTTTTTTGGGTTACGCAAGAATAATAATAATTTGCATATAGATTGTAATAGGGTTGAAATATTTATGAAATGTTATATATTTATTTATTTTCTTAACAATTTGTTTTATTGTAATAGATTAATGAATAATTTGTATTAATAAATAAGTTAAACAGTTATCTGGTGGTGGAATTTAACGTGACTTAAATTAAGTATTTACTCTAACCATCTATAATAAGCAAAGCAACACAAAATAAAAACGAAAACAATGAAGTGATTTTTTTTATCAGCAATAAAAAATGAATAAATAAGAAACATTTAAGTGGTGGTTCAATCCTTATACAAAATACACCAAAGCCAACTTCTGACAAACCCCACCAAACTACCCAACAAACACCCACCCGTAATAAAAATCTAGAGCAAAATCATAAAATCAACCTCATACACACCAGAGGTTCCAAACACCAAACACCAATTAGAATAGGAAAATCCAACGGGGCGAATGAAGTGATTTAAAATGATGAACACATTCATAATCATGTTGTGACAGAATTTGCAAATTGTGATTTTGTAAAACAGGTTATTAATCACGGAATTAACATCGAAGTGGTGGAAGATGTGAAGAGAGGAGCTGAAGAACTGTTCAATCTTTCAATGGAAGAGAAGAAAAAGCTTTGGAAAAAAGAGGGAGACATGGAGGGATTTGGGCAAATGATTGCCAAGCCTAAAGAGGATTGGGTAGATGGCTTCTACATCTTAACTCTTCCATCTTACTCTAGGAACCCCCACCTATTTCCTAATCTACCACTACCTTTCAGGTGCTCTTTAATATCTTTTTTTCTTTCTTTATAACTAAATTTTGATTGCTAGAAAAAAAATAATCATACTCCTAATTCTATTGGGAACATTTTCCTACCTACATGATCACTTCTTCATAATGTAGTATATATAGTAGTAACACATATAATATAGTATAAAAGGTGAGTTAATTTTTTCAAAGAAACACTGACACAATTTACAACAATAAATTATATATAATTCACAAATATTACAAGGATTTTGAATTATATCTTCAGTGGCATTAGGATAATTTTTCACACTTATACTTTCAGGAAGATTTGTATTAAGTATGTCTAACTAGTATCAACATCGTCAACTTTCTATATCATGGTGGTTCATTACACCTGTACTACAAATCTTGATGGAAAACCTCTTTCGGTTTCTCAATATGTTATATTTTAATCTATATGATTTAGATTATAAGTGAACCTAAAATATTTAATTTTCATAACAAATTCTAATATACAATTGCAACCATGAAAGTGTCACTTGAGTGGGACAACCTCACTTGAGTGACCTATCTTCATAGAATAGGGGAAGATCCCTAACTCAAGTTGGGAACCCAACATTTGAATGATACCTCACATCGTTTGAGAAAACTCATGTTACTAGAGTAAAATTAACTTCAAAGTGAGAGAGAATTGTTACAATATCTCTCTCACTCAAGCATCTATGCATTGCTTGAATGACCAAACTCTAGAGGAGAGAGTTAATATTCAATTTTCATCACTCAAGCGTCACATCATTGCTTGAGCAACATGACTTCTTGCATAAGTCACCAAATTCCACAGTACACTAAAAAAATTTGATGCTTTATTGCTTGAACGACTACTCGTCACTTGAGTGATGGGTGTTTTAGAGGAGAGAAAATTGTTTCACTATCTCTGTTGCTTAAGGAACAAGTACTACCTTGAATGAGGATCATTGTCACTTGAGCAACAATGCTCAGTGCAAGCAATGATGACCATCACTTAAGTGTCATTTGAGCGATAACTTGATGTTTAAGCGAAAGTTATAAAAACCAGAAAACTACAACATAAATATTAATTCCAATCCAAAACTTTATCATATTTTTAACATGGGAATTGAACAAATAAAACATGTGTAGGTTATTAACTCTCTTTACTTGGAGACAAGTTATCATGCAAGAATAAAAACTCTAGTATTTAGGTTTGTCAAAATGGGTCCAACATGACAGGTTAACCCCATGTAGCCTATAATTTTGGTCAAGTTAAGCTTAAAAAACAATGACCTAAATAAAAATTGGCTTTGTTAACCTAGTTCGTTTAGCCTGATACCCATATGGGCCAAAGTCAAACTGAACCGCAGGTTAATTAGCTAGCTCGTTTAGTCGGGAAAGTGTTTAGTTGCTATTTTGTGGTGCTTTAATTAGGAATACCAATTTTATAGTGATATTAACTCTTGTATACTCTTATGAATCTTGATTTAACTACACATGTTATGGATGTAAGAGACTTTAATAAAATTGTTTCAAGTAATATTTAAAGAAAGATGCAATATGTTGTTTTATGATAGATTTTTTTGTATTGAACTTTTGACTTTTGAGTAATCATATATCATAAATTTTTTTGTAAAAGTAGGTGTAATATTTTTCACACTGAAACTGCAAAATTGCTATCACAATTACAATTTTGTAGTATCACTGAACTTAATAAATAAAATGTACATAAAGTGTATGCATGAGTTGATCTATTTGAAAATGACATACTAATAAGATAAAGTTGGACATTGCAGGGAGAATTTAGAGGTTTATTGTAAGGAGATGAGAGACCTTGCAATAAGCTTGTATGGTGTGATTGGAGAAGCACTTGATATAGGGCCAAAGGAGATTAAAGAGTCATTAGGGGAAGCAGGACAAGCAATAAAGATCAATTACTATCCTCCTTGTCCCCAACCAGAAAATGTCTTTGGCCTAGAACCTCACACTGATGCTTCTGCACTCACCATCCTTCTCCAAGGCAATGAAGTTGAAGGTCTCCAACTAAAAAAAGATGGAACATGGATTCCTGTTCATCCCCTCCCAAATGCTTTCATGGTTTTTATTGGAGATGTTTTGGAGGTATAGTGATTCAAATTTATATATATACCTAATATATCACTTCATCATTTAGTGTTCTTGGCATAGTAGTGTATTTTTTTTTTGAAAATTATGATTTTGAGTAAAAAAAAATTGTTTTTACAGAAATTGGTAAGTTGTATCGTATAAATACAATTTTAGAATGAAAGTTGTATGATACGACTTTGAGGTCCAAAATGAACACGTAGAAGTCGTACCATACCAATACGACTTTTTTAGGATAAGTTGTATGACAATGTAGTTAATATTATTTTTTTTTCTCAATTTCAAACAATACAAATAATAATTTAATTAAAAATAAAAGAATTTTGTAAAATTCTCTCAACTTTAAAGTTTGACTTTGAAGACTCTAACAACCTTTTTTTCATAAACCTTAAAATGTAAAAACACAATAACCAAAACAATCAAACCAACGATCATCTTTAATTAATAATCTGATTTTTTTTTAAATATTTTATCTGAAGTCATATGACACTCAGACAATTTTATTACACAATAATACAATTGAAGTCGTATAGAAGGGATACGACTTCAATTAAAATATTTTACACATAAGTCGTTAAAATGTCATACAACTTCTGCTAAGAAAGTCGTATTGTTATAGTACAACTTCCACGCATACTTTTTCAGTCCCAAAGTCGTATTCAATGGAATTACTTTCACTCTGAAATCATATCCATAGGGTACGATTTACCTGTTTTCGTAAAAAAAAAAAAATTATCCAAAATCATAATTTTTTTTAAAAAATAACTACATTAATGAAAAACCTCATTGAGCATGTTCTACCAAAGCAAGTTATTTTCAATGTTGAAGGTAACTTGTCAAGTCTTTATAACCTTACTTTCTTTGCTATGTGTATATGGTTGAACAGGTAGTGACAAATGGGATATATAGGAGCATTGAGCATCGAGCAGTGGTGAACTCAGTGAAAGAAAGGTTCAGCATAGCAACATTCAGTGGGCCTGATTGGAATGGAAACATAGGTCCTGCACCATCTCTTATTACTCCACAAACACCACCACTCTTCAAAACAATTGGGGTGGCAGATTTCTACAAAGGCTACCTTTCACCTCAGCATCGTGCCAAATCTTTCATAAACAATGTTTTGAGAATCCAAAGTGACAACATCAAAAACTAGCTTGTGGAGTTTATATGCCTTGTAGTTAATGGAAATGTGATAATAATTAAATAATCTTCAAGACATCATAATTATATATAGTGCCTTTGGTTCAATTTCATATGTGTAGTTATTCGTCACAAGATTTCGATTCTAGCAAATACAAATTTTAAGAAATTTTCAGAATCTTGCATGCCATGAATAATTGTTTTCAGGGAGTTTCTTCTTGTACCCCTACATTTTTCTTTCTGTACCCCTATATTCTTTGAAATACCAAAATTATCCTTTCGTAGTTTTGGGTGATTCTGGAATAGGAGTTCCGTAAGCAAAAAGTGTTTCTAAGCAAATGATGTTTCCGGAATAGAAAATCTGAAAGACAAAAAATCATTCTAAAAGATATTTTTTGTTTTGCAGATTGGTAAATCCAGAATTTATATACTCACTCATAACAATTATTTTGTAATTAAACTAAAACAAATTTTATAAAAAACGACGTTATACTGTTTAACACAAAAAAATGATGATATAGACAAGGTTATTCAAGTTGTTTTTCAACAAACTTAATAACAAGTTCGGTAAATAGAATTCAAAATCTATATGTAAGCAATAAAAGAATAACAATAATAATTATATTTATTTAACAAAAAATAATAATAAACGTTATAAGATGAATGAAAAACATATGACTCTTAATTTCTTCCACCAATGAATTCTGTACAAATTATCTAAAAATTATCGTCCTCTAATCTCACACAAGGTTGAAAGGAAAACCAAATTTTAACTACTTTTATTTCATTAATGTCTTTTTCAATTTTTTTTTAATTAATTTCGCATCCTTATTTACATCATTACCATCTCCGTACATATTTTATTTTATTATAGTAATAATAATAATAACATGATATTCTAGAAAGAATAGCAAGAGATTGTTATGAATTAAGTTTTTATGAATTTATTTATTTTTCTTATAAAGGAAGATAAGAATAGTATTTTTGAAGAAATTAAACGGAAAACATTAAAAATATTATAAGATAAAAAAAACATTTTCTGAAGGGGCATAAGCTTTGGTCCATCTCTAAAGTAAAAAATAAATGATAAATTTAATGTATCTATAAAAATAACTCAACAATTAATTTAAGCTTAGAAATATTAAATATTAATTATTGAATCGTGTGCCATCTTCGTTCTCACCGTCTGACTCACGCTCACGTACGTGCGCGCGTACACGCATTAATTCTTTGTTAATAATATCACACAAACTTCCTCACGCCACTGATTTCTCTTCCCTCCATCGTTTCTTCCTTCACTCTCGGCGCGTGTGATTATCTAGCCGTCGATTCGAGAATGGGCAACGACGGCGTGCCGGCGACGGCGGCCGAGGTCGTGGCTGTGGCGGCGGTGGAGCTGACTGACGCCTCCAACTGGTGGCACGACGTCGACGACTCTCCGATGTGGCAGGATCGTATCTTCTACACCCTCGCCGTACTCTACGGTATCGTGGCCACCGTAGCTTTGGTATCGTCGCGCACTCTTTCAATTCCCGAATTAGGGTTTTATAATATATCTCTAATTGTTCAATTTCTTTTCTAATTTTTATTTGATTGAATTTTAGGTTCAACTGACTCGGATACAATGGAGAGTTCCGGAGTACGGTTGGACCACTCAGAAGGTCTTTCACTTTCTCAACTTTTTGGTGAATTCGGGTTTGTATCGTTCAAACCTTTTTTTCTTTTGTAGTTCTTTTTATCTCTTTGAAGTGATTTTTTGAATAATTACTTATTAATGTGATGTGACGTTTTGTTAAGGGATTATGCACTCCTTTTGGTTTTGCAGTTCGGTGTGTAGTTTTCATCTTCTTTCGGAACGTGCAGAGGTTGAGGCCAGAGGTATAGGGAATGGAATGTAGCATTTAATTTGTGCCATTTTCGTCACATAAGATTAGTTGTTTGTTATTCCAGTAAACCATCAATTCAGTGATCGAATTATCACTTTTTCTCTCCTACTGAACTCTCAAAACATAAAAAGAATAATATGTAGTCCTTTTCTTAAAGTTTTATGACATCTAGGCCTCTTTTTTAATTCCAAGGTTAGGGTGTTTTAAGGTAAGTAGGCATCTTATATAATTCTCAGCCCCTTACCATCTCAAATTCCAATAACTGTGAACATAACTAACAACAACAATGTCTGAGTATGATGAGGGTAAAACACTCTAGGAAGTAGAGTTAAAGATTTATTACAATGAGAGCAAGCTATTTTGTTGAGGAATTGCATATTTGCTTTACTTGGTGTCAGTTTTCAAGGGTCTTTGTACATAATTATTCTGACAACCAAAAGCTGGATTAATATCTTTCACTAAAAATAGTTGTGCTTCAAAATCTTCGCTGAGTAGTAGTTCTTATATTAAACAACACGGACAGAAAATGCATATACTTATTTGGTGCTAACGGAAGCAATGTCTTTTCTCTTTTCAAACAGAATTCTTCGTGTTTAGAACACTAATGTGGTGCTATGTGTTGCTTTTTCTTCTAATTCCAAGGGACCAAATTGACGTTTATTTTGGAGAGGGATAGATGAGATAAACTCTTGAGACAAATGGACATGTTCTACTCAAGTTTAAAACAGTTTCATTAACAAAGGGACTAACAGAACAAATGTCACAATTCTTTAGGAATTTCTTCATAACATTCAATGCTTTAGGAGAGAGAATAAAACTTTGAGTACCAAATTGATGGTTCACTCTTTATTATTTTCTATTTATGGATGTGAGACTCACTCTTACACTGACTCACTGCGTTTCCTTGTGTTTGTAGATTGTTCAACACATCTTGCTTGACGTGCCAAGTCTTGCTTTCTTTACAACGTATGCACTTTTGGTCCTGTTCTGGGCTGAGATTTATTACCAGGCAAGTATTTTTTGTTGTGCATTTGCTTCCCTATGGATTATTTGCCTTGTGTAATTTTCTTTCCATGGCAGTTTGGTTTTCTGTCTGGTTTTGATACTGCCTCTGTGTTTAATGCTTTTGCAGGCACGTGCTGTATCGACTGATGGACTGAAACCAAGTTTCTACACAATTAATATCATCGTTTATATTGTTCAGGTGAAAATTCTATTTGTTTACAAAGTTTGTGTATGTAATCAATTATTGAATGATGTTTGACTTTAGTTATGACTCAGTACACTGTACACGTTACTAGAAGGGCGATTTTATGCAGTATCCAATATAGGATAGTATTTTAGTTGATTGCAAGGTTATTCTGGATTGCTTTCCTATCACACAACCTTCACAAGTCTTCCGTGGACAATGTATTGATGGCAAGCCACTAACCATTTTCTCATTTATCAACTCAATAGATTCAAACTCTTGAATCAAAAGGCCAAACCTATAATGCCATAACCAGCTTTCTGGTTCAACATTAACAACTGATAAACACTGAACTGCAGTAGTATCAAGACTTATCTTAAAGGTTATGTTCTTGGACAAAGGTTCTTTGAGTAACAGCTGTTGCTTGGAATCATAAACCTCAATATGATTCTGCTGCATTGTCATGGTATAACTTTTTTCAAGTAATTGCCCGTCTACTCAATAGATTATTCTTCATTGAAGGAACATACAAGACATCATGCATATAAGCGGTCTTTCCATCTTTTTGTGTAATCATTACCTTTCCAATTCCTTCTGCTGCAATGGTACTATTATCAACAAATCTCACACTGCTCTTAACACTGGAGTCAAGATCTATCAACCAATCTCTATTTTCAGTCATGTGATTGGAACACTCGGCATCAAGATACCAAGAAGAACATTCTTCATCACAATTTGTGGTCAGCAACACTTGGTTTGAAATAGAACTTTCGTCATTCTGTACTAAGTGTTCGTCATCACTCTTCTTAACTTTCTTGCTTGTGTTGTTGTCCTGCCACTCATAAGAATAAGACCAAACTTGTCACAGTTGAAACACTGCACCTTCCTTCTGTCAAAATTCTTTCTTCCTCTGTCTGGGTACTGATTTCCTCCTCTGGAAATATCTTTCTGCTCAGTGCCACTGCCATCATTCATATTATCTGGAGAGTTTTAATCTCTATTTGTACCACCACCTCTACCTCCTCTTGATCTTTTACTCATTCCACCATGACACTTATTTTTGTTCTGATTGGTCTTAACGTGAAAAGTTTGTTCAACAATCTTTTCAGTATTCTTCCTCTCCATCATACCTTGCTCATGTGCCTCCAAAGAATTTTGTAATTCTTCAACAGTCATGACTTCAAGATCTTTTGATTCTTCAATTGCAACCACAATATGATTAAATAGAGGAGTTAGGGTTCGAAGTAGCTTTTAAAGAACCTTGCAATCATCTATACTCTCATCACACACACCCGCATTAAATTTAGCAAAACTCGAAGCTTGCTGAAATAATTTGAATTGGTTTCTTGATCATTCAAAGAAAGAAGTTCATACTGCCTTCTAAATGATAGCAGTTTCACCTTCTTTATTTTTCCAGAATTGCCATAAATTTGCTTCAAAGTATCCCACACTTGCTTGGATGTGGCAGCCTTTGAAATTTTCTGGAAAATTGTTGCCGAAACACACTAATGTAGCAACTCCCTAGCCTTACAATTCAGCCTCTTATTCTCCTTGAAAACAGCCTTCAACTCTTCTCCAGCATTCTTGGGAGATTCTTGAAAGTTCATATGCATTAAAAGTTTTAGGTTCTGTTTGTTTTAAGTTTGTTGAATTTGACCCAACTTGATTTTTGGTCAATTTACATCAGATTACTTTATGGTTAATATTGTGGTGGAAACCTATCAACGGACTGCTCGTTCTTTCTAAGGTGTTCTTTGCAGGTTTGTCTATACTGGAATTAGGTTTTTCATTTCTATTGATTGTGACTTTTATCAGTCTTTGCTAATGCATATAATATGTTGCCATAGGGGTCTCTTTGTTTGCAGCCATTGGCTTTCTTCTTTATGGTGGAAGGTAATTTATCTGTACTCATATCAAGGTCCAATCTTGTAATGAAAATTCTGTTGTAATTTTGAATAGCAGATAAAATTTAACTTTATAAGCTATTGATGTGGGTATGGTAGAGCTCTTCATCCGAATTAAATAATTCGTGGTACATGTTTGAGATCTTGTTTACAAATGAGTTATTTTCAATTCCAAGATTAAATTGTACCTTTGTGTCTTGATTGATCTTCTCAAAAAGTGGACTTTAAGTATAATTCAACCTCACAAAACTGTCTTATTAGGTCATCATATCTCTAGTTGATGTGAGATTTCAATACACACCCTTGTGTTGAGGATTGGACATCTCCAACATGGAAATAAAGGGGTTTCCAATAACGGATGACATGATAGGTCTAACCAACCTCATTAAGTTCAACAAGCTTCGTTAGGATAGATTTTGATATCATCTTAAAAAGTGGACTTTAAGCCATAATCAACCTTACAAAACCGACTTATAATGTGAGGTTTGCACTTTTATATACTATAATTTGATCATATCACTAATCGATATGAAATCTCCAATAAATATTTTCTTTATTTGGTATCCAGTCTCTGAAATTTCTGATAGTTGTGGGGTCTTGATTCTATGAGGTGGTAGGAATATAGATATCACTAAGACATCCATCAAGAAGAATAAAAGGGATAATAATAATTGTAGCGTTTGGTAAATGGCATGATGTTTGTCATGTGATGTGTTGATTTGATTGATGTAGTGTTAAGAATATTAAATATCAGTATAATAACTTCTTGTGGTGAATTGTTTCTATACCTGCTGTACTCCCTGTAAGCAGATGTCTTAGCAAAGACAATGTCTTACTGTGTTGGGAGTTTGTAGTGCAATGCATAATGTCTTATTATGTGGATATTCCCTTGAAACACTCTTATCCAGAAAACTCAAGTTACAATAGTAACTAGTTAAAAACAACTAAAAGTTTTTTTTAGTTTAGAAGGATCAAATTATGCCATTTTGGTCAATTCAATCCCAAGTGTTTAGGAAGACTGTTAGTTTAGATATGTCCTTTTTAATGGGTTCACCAAGAGTATTACCCAATGTTATTCTGTCTCAAATTATTTGACTATCCTCCATCTGATGAGCTTTTATTTGGGCTGCCAATGGTTTTCTCATATCACTAAAACCGTCTCAGTTGTATCACACCAAAGAATTGTATATCTTTACACTACAACAAAATATTGGATTCTTTACTTTCACCAACGGCTTTAAATTATCTGGCTGGAAAGTGGCATTATGAAATTACTCAAGGCCTACAAACGGTATCAAATGATTTTTGTTGATCTCTTGTTTCCACAGTCCAAAAGAAAATATTTTTTTGAGCTTTAAATTTCGTTATTGGTCTGTTGACGAGGAAAAATTGACATTTTGGCAAATGAGGTAAAACTTTGGGGAAGAAAACAGTTTTTGTTTCATCAAGGATCGCTTTCCTTTCATATTTCATCAAATATACTAAGCAAAATCAAGTGAGAACAGTTTTTGTATGTGATTTTTTTTCGGCACCAGGGAGGAAGAGAGGAGGGGTGAAATATTGACCTTCAAATTGTTTTTATGCCTAACCCCAAAGAAATAATTCAGAATATATTTTCAGTTTATGTGAAGATAAAGAAACAGATACAATTTGAAAATGTGGAAAAACCAGTATGGACAATTTATACTCAAACTAGAAATTTATTGAAACTGGGACAGATCTTTTGAAAATAAACATGAAACCAGCCTAACAAGATGAAGGATGCTAATTTTGTCTTTAGTTAGGCACGGTCTCTTTTTTATATTACCCTGATTTGGACAGTGCTGTGAGTGTCTTTCTGAGATTTTGAAATTTTTGAACACTATTTTGTTTTAAATGTGTTAGCATAAAGTTATCATAATTTTACCTGCGAGCTATGTTGCTGCATCACAATCCTACTGAGGGATGTTTGGGCTGTCTTGGAATTTTGATACTAAATGGGAAACAGATTATGGCATTTCCCTTTACCAGGCTACTAAGTACTGTACATGATTCAAATCAGAACCAACTCCCTGACAACGCTAGTTAGAAATTCATATTTTAGAGGCATAGTTTCTCTAGACTATTTGTTTTGTTTCTAGTTGTTCACATAATGACTTATCTAGTGCTTTATCCATGTCTTTTTAAAGAAGATATTTTTGAGCTACAGTGGCTTGCTATACGAATTTGCTTCTCTGTTTGCTCTGTGTAACTTATCCTTCTGTTTCTCCTTGTCTGGTTCTCTAACGAAATTTCCTCTTCCTTAAAAAATAATTTTTTTAAGGCAGACAAAGAGACTAAATCTAGCACTTTAAACTTCTGCTTTTAAATTGAAAATTTGAATTGTGTATACTTATGTTTTTGCATACCATATGTATTACCTTCTTTCTTCCTTTTCTGATTCCTGCAACCCCTTTTTGACATTTTACAGACTGTTCTTAATGCTACAACGCTTTCCTGTTGAATCCAAAGGGCGACGTAAGAAGCTGCAAGAGGTATGCAATTTGATGATGAAATATTTTGAAATATACTTATGAAATGTTTTGATATGATTAATTACCTTAAGTTTAGATTTATAAGATCATAAAATGATTCTAGCAACGTAACCAGAAAAAAAAGACGAAAGGGAATTTAATCACAGTTAGGAAGTGTAACTTAGAAAACTATAATTAATAATAACGAGTTGTGATGTTCAGAGTGGGAATATGCAGTTCGGATTGCCATTAAACTTAGGCATGATTGAGAAAACTGTGCTACCTGCTAGCATTGCAGTTAGCGTTTGTCAAAGAGATACGGGATAGACACTTTGGGAAAATAAGTTTTTTTCCAGGAAGAAGTTAAACAATAGTGGGTAGAGTAGAAGTGTAGACTTTCGCTAAGAGAATCATAGGAATAAAGACATCAGGAGTTTCAGATGTTAAACTCATAAGCCAATTATTGTCAGGACCAAATCATGTTCGATGATACTAAGATCTCATGTTAAAATTATACATATACAATGAAAAAGGAGAGAAGAAGAAAAAAAAAGGAGTATAGACTCTGAATAGTAATATGACGCTATACTAGATGGATTTTTTGTCGATAATCTGAATATTTTGTAGATATTCTGACAATATACATGCTTCTATTGCAGGTTGGCTATGTGACAACCATATGTTTTTTATGCTTCCTTGTCAGATGCGTTATGGTGAGCCCCTTTTTATTTTTAATTCTTAGCGAGTTCTGTTTGCTTGGTTTCTAAATTGAGTTTGATTACATTTTGTTGTATCAGATGTGCTTCAATGCATTTGATAAAGATGCGAACCTTGATGTCTTGGATCATCCTATTCTAAACTTTATATATTACCTGGTAAGTTATTTGTGTTCTTTACTTCCTTTATTGTAGTATTTACACTACCATACTCCTTACCATTTCTTTTTAGTTATTGGTAAGGTAGATAGGAGGGAAATATAGATGGGCAAATGGTGTGAGGTTATTGAATCCCAACTTTGAACATCATCTCCTCTCCTTCCTCCAACAGATATGCCACTAGGCTCCGAGTCCATTGTCTCCTTACTGTTTCTAATTATTATGTTATGCTAATGCTATACCATTTATTATACTATTTATCATTGCTTTAGTTGTGTCTGGTTTATACTCGTGGGGTTTCCTTTTCTTTAAGCTGTGTGATGAAGGCTGACATATCCTGTGCCTAGCCTTTATTTTTTCTACCCTGAATTCTTAGAACCCTTCTCTACTTACATTCTACTCCTCTGTTTGGCACTTATAGAAAGTTTCTTTCTCCCACTATTCCTCTTACAGTTTTCCTATTTTTGTTGCAGCTGGTGGAAATAGTGCCCTCTTCTTTGGTCCTTTTCATTTTGAGGAAGCTCCCACCTAAGCGTGGTATCACACAATATCACTCAATTCGCTGAAAAAGGGTATTATCAGTATTCACTATTTTGTTGGATGATTATTATAGTCCAAGGTAATTTTTTAGAGTAGAGACAAGTCAGTCTTCAATGTACCGGTGTCAAAGCTTGTATCATGGAACGTGATATATTTCATGTATACTCAATCCTATTGATCAGAGTTTATCACTTAGATGTTAAGCTTTGGCCCTAGCACAGTATTTTTAGTTGTGTGATCCAGCAGTTTTATACGATGATAGTTGGGAGAAGGTGATAGTGTTATCTTGTATAAATAGTGTTTTTAACTGCTACCAGTTCGTAAAATATATTGCTTCTTCCTTTCATGTTCTATGTCGTATTAACTTGCTACATATCCTACTTCCATTTCTTCAGTGAAGCTATATTTTTTTGGTGGATTCGATTCTTCATTTGTTTGATCTTTCAAATTTCACTTGGAGTCGAGTCTCTGCCCTAAACAAATTTGAGTGGTGAAAACGGTTTCCCCATGAAATTACCTTTTTTGAATACTAAATGCCATTACAATTACTCAAAAAAAAGAAGCAAGCATGTTCAGTAGTTGTTTTCTATAATGTCAAGACATTTGAAGATCAAAGAATGCATACCTGGCTGACGTTTGCCTCAGGTTAAACTCTGTAGCTTGGTTCCGGAATTTATGGTGTGGACTTAGGATTCCTAACCAATGATTCTTATATACCATCTTCAGGTCATGTTATTATGAGCTATCGGTCACTAGTGTTTGAATGTTTGGTTTGACTTATCTTCCTTCAGGAATGATAGTTTTGAATTGTTATTAGGCAATAAAAATAAACATCAAGATTTTTTTTTTAGGAAAATACAATTACAGAAAATAATTGTATATGCTCTTACATGAGACGTTTACGACTTAAATATTTCTAATGCCAAATAAGAAATTAAAATAAATAAGATGATTCGTGCAACAACATTGTTTAATGTCATTGTCTATACAAAAATGATTAAAAAAAAACATTTTAACGAGTTGAAAAGCGATTGAATTATATTGTAAAAAAATAATTTTAGTTTGTCAAATAGTATTGAATTGACATATTCATATATCTGGGTTATTTGGGTATCAGTTTGTTAACTTTTTTTACAAGAATAAATAAATAAAATACAAGAAATAAAAAGGTTATTGAGTATCTTCAAGCTGAGTATAATTACATTTAATTAAACTGTTCTTACCTTCCATTAATATTATTTAATTTACTACAAAATCTGAAGAGAAAAGGATAAAATTAAAGAAAAAAAAAATGTTCTCTTAAACAACTAGCATTATATTTTTTGCGGCATTCTTAAAACAAAGAGAATATTAACTATTGTATTAATGTTTATAATTTATTAAATATATGTTGGGAAATGAATAAATATAGACCATTAATAAAGACAGTGATGTCATTGTGTGGGTATGGCTAGGAAAGATTGACGTGGCATTGTGGAATCCTAAATGAAATATTTGCGATTGTCCCACACCACACGCCTTTTACTGAGAGGCTAACTTGCTCCACATGTTTAAGAAGATATATCTGTTGAGATAATTCCACAACATCTATGTATGGTACTCATAACTTCACCACAATCCTCAACAAAGAGTGTTCCATTCCATCTCTTCCAAACACCAACTCTCATGGCCATTTCCTGTTCTGCAGAATGGTCTCTTGCTTGCACTAATTGTTGCAGAACAACCTCCCACCACCTGCATGCATTCATCCCCACCTGCCACTTCCCTTCCTGGTCTAATCTCTCACCTTCTCATCCACGCTTCTTCCATGTCAATTTCTCAGCTTCTCGCACACCCATTTTGGAAGAAGAACCTTCCAACACCCCCATCATCCATTTAGATGTTAACTTTGCTGATGTTCAACAGTATTCCAAGCCAGAAGCTGAGAACTTGAACGAGTTTTTATGTGGGTTGTTTGAGGATTCAAAAACAAGGGAACTTGCATTTGACTACTACCAAAGGCTGAAAGAGAGGCCAGAGTTTAGGCCTGAGAAATCAACACTGAGGCATGTGATCAGGTACTTGATGAGTTTGAAGCAATGGGATTTGATTTTGTCAGTTTCAGAAGACTTTAAGGTTTACCATGTGTTGCCTGATAGGGCTACTTGCTCTAGGGTGATTAAATTTTGCATTGACCGTAGGAAGTTCAGGGTTGCTGATGTTCTGCTTGATGTTTTTATGTCTGATAGTAAGGTTGCTTTCTTAGCTTGTAGTTCTGCCATGGGAAGTTTTAATAAGCTGCATATGTTTAGGAATACTGTTCTGGTCTTTGAAAGATTGAAATCCACTGGTGTTCTTCTGGATTCTGTAGGTTATTTACACATTATGGAAGCTTACTCTAAACTTAATGAATGTGACAAAGTGGTTCGAATGTTTCATGAATTTAAAAGTAGGAAGTTAAAAAGTTCACCAAGATATTTAGCTCAAATTTATGGGATTCTATGCGACTCATTGGGGAAGTTTGGAAGGGCTTCTGAAGCACTTGATTACTTTAGAGAGATGACTAAGATGGGGATTTCTGAATACTCAATTTACTCCACCTTGATATACTCTTTTGCGAGTTTGCGCAAGGTTGATGTGGCCGAGGAACTTCTTATAGAAGCTAAAAGCAAAACAGTGATAAAGGACCCTGAAGTCTATTTAAAGCTTCTGCTAATGTATGTGGAAGAAGGTTTGTTGGAGAAGACTTTGGAAATTGTGAAGGCAATGGATGATGCAGATGTAAAGGTTTCTGATTGTATAATATGTACTATTGTGAATGGCTTTAGCAAGAAAAGAGGGTTTTTAGCTGCAGTTAAGGTTTTTGAAGATCTAGTTTCCAAGGGCTATGAACCAGGTCAAGTCACTTATGCTTCAGTTATAAATGCATATTGGCGTCTTGGACAATACAATAAAGCAGAGGAGGTGTTTCTAGAGATGGAGCAAAAGGGGTTTGATAAATGTGTTTATGCTTATTCAAGCATGATTGTGATGTATGGCAGAACTGGGAGGGTGAGAAGTGCAACAAGGTTGGTAGCTAAGATGAAAGAAAGAGGGTGCAAACCAAATGTGTGGATCTATAACTCCTTGATAGACATGCATGGAAGAGACAAGAATTTGAAGCAGCTTGAGAAGCTGTGGAGAGAAATGAAGAGAAGAAAGGTAGCACCAGATAAGGTGACTTACACCAGCATCATCAGTGCTTATAATAAGGCAGGAGAGTTTGAAAGTTGTATGAAACTTTTTGATGAGTATAGAATGAAAGGTGGCCTTATTGATAGGGCCATGGCAGGTATAATGGTTGGTGTGTACACCAAAGTTGGTCAGGTTGATGATCTGGTGAAACTCTTGCAGGACATGAAAACAGAAGGAACAAGACTAGATCAGAGGCTGTATCAATCTGCTTGGAATGCTTTTAAAGATGCAGGGTTGCAACTTCAGGCAAAATGGATGAAAGAGATCTTCCTTGTGGCATAGTGTTCTTTCAATTTTGCAAACAGTGGCCAAATCTGAAGCAGAAATTTGTGAAACCGGTTGCTTGCTTCTTCTGACACTCCAAATATTGTAGTATATATATATATACCATGTATAGGTTTTGTGGATGAAAGTCTCTTGCTTGTACAGTTATATATATGCCCTTTTTCATTACATCCTTCCAAAATCAAAATTGTGCTCCAGTAACACAGGATGGAACTGCATAGGTTGTTGTAAAGTTTTTTTTGTAACCAACATGAACACAACTGAGCAGGAATTCTGTTTTATGTTCCAACTTCACTGGACCAATGCTGTGTTGGAAATGGCATATTGATTAGAGATATGATCAAGTTGATCATCTACTATGCTTCTAGTTTTCTAGTCTTTTATCTCTTTGTCTCTCTCAAGTTGTTATTTCTCTAGGAATCAAACAGCATGAAGACATCCTTTTCCATACAATTTCTCAATCCATTGGTATAGACACACTTGTTTTGGTATCCCTGATTTTGGTTTTTTATATGATGAAAATACTCTCACATAAATGTGTTTATGTGGATCATGATACAAAAAGAAGAACATGCTTTCATTTTAATTATGGTGGATATTTTCAATTATAGTTGTTAAAATTAGCTTGATTTAATTTTAGAAAAAAAAAGAATTATTTGTTATATAGACTAAATTAAATATTATTTTAAAGACTAAAATTTATTGATTTTTAAATTAGTTTATATTATTGATAAATTGTTTTTAAATTGATGTCTAATTAGTTACTAAGGTTTTTACTATAAAATTTACAGTAGTTAATTAGATATCAATTTAGAAATTATTTATCAATAATAGAAACTAATTTAGAAATCAATAATTTTTTTAATATCTAAATTAATATCTAATTTAATTAATATAATAATTAATTATTTTCAATCTAAATTTAGTTTCTATTTAATGATTATTTAATAGTGATGATATTCTGGTTGAGTCACTGAATTTTCACATGAACACTCTTAACTATTTAATTTGACATTTTTTTCTCATAAAATTAATATAAGTTTAAGAAAATAATAAGTAGTTCAATTAGACCTGATCCGATGGAGTTAACTTAGACCAAGAAAAATATTACTCATGAAAATTTTGACTTAAATCAATCCATTTGACAAATTTATTTCCGATTTAATTATTTGTATAAATTACTTTTATTAAAGTAATTAAATTATGCCTATATATATATATATATTTTATAAGCAATAAAAATTGTTAAATTGTTCTAATGTTTGTTCCATTTTAACTATAAAAGCAGTTTGGAGTTGAATTAGTTTGAAACTAAGTAAACAATTTAAAAATTGTAAAAAAATCGTTAATTGGAAAAATCGGTTAGATAAAAAGTCATTTTTATTAACGCAATATAAAAGAAAAGAAAGTGATTTTTGTTGTGCCTTACTAAGAAAATGTTGTATTCTTCTATTTAAATGAGTTGATATAATGAGTATGAACTAAATCTAATATTTATTTATTTTCATCAATTTAAATGTTTTTATTTCTGAACATAAACTACTGGACGAAAAAATGTTGGAAAATTTCGTATGTAATGCAAATGTAATGTTAGACACAAACTGGGGTGGGTGAGACTCGAACCTAGGTCCTCCTGGTGACAAAGAAGTTTTAACTACTACATCATACAAATTCTTTTGTCATAATATGATTTGTATTATACTTATTATTATTATTCATGTGGGCCGATGCAAACTGAATTTTTTAAAAAAAAAAAAATTAAATTCACAAGTGTGTCCATTTTGCGTCCGAATGCTATTTTGCGTGGGTTTTGCGCCATTTTAGTCGACGATATTAGCATCTGTTGCTGGTCCTCACGCAAATATTTGGAAGCTAATAGCTTGTTATTAATTTTCTTTATAAAACTAAAATAAGCAAAAATATATATAAAAAATTAAAAATAAAAAAAAATATATTAAAATATGTGAGACAACAATAAAAAAAATCAATTTAATGTTATAATAAATTTATAGTAATGTTATTCACATGTTCATTGTATAACATTAGTTTACCATTAAAGGGGGTTGCTAAATGTAGACAAGTTAAATTAAAAATAAATATCCAAAATCTGAAATTTAAAAAACAATTTGATCTATGAAAAAAAAGTTCATTATGTTATTTTAAGGCATTTAAGTTAAAGAGAAGAATTTAAACAAATTGTTAATTATTTTGAATATCATAAATAACATAAAAGTTATAATGTTGCTTTATGTTTTCGTAAAATCTTTTAAGAAAATATTATTTTTCGAAAAAATCAAACAAACAGACTTCTCAATTAACAAAAAGAAAAGGTAGAAACAAATGTACTTAAACATGTCATATTTAGCATTAAGGCACACAAAATAATTATTGTAACTCTGTTATGATATTTAATTTTTAATATATCAATAACTTTTTATAAAATAGTATTTAGTGTAATCAATAATACTAATTTTAAATTTTGTGGAGGAAACACACTCTTTTAATTTTAAAACCACTGTTTTATTTAATTTTTAAATATTAATTAAAAAGGAAAAACTTATTCTTCTTATATCATAAATAATCTTATTCTCATTCTCTTATTGGTGTATTGAACCTCAGTTATATATGCATTCAATCAAAAGTTGGTGATAGGAGGATAAGATTGATCTTTGAAATTTAAGTTGTTTTTAGCTAGTTTTGACATGGTAGGTAGTTAGAGTTATTTTTTAATTTTACGTCTCTTTTGCTCTGCATGCGAGTTAAATCACTCCTTAAATGGATCATAATTTATTCTATATTTTCTTGTGGATAAAAAAAATCATAAATTTAAAAATAAAATACCATAATTTTTTAATTTAAAATGAAAATCCAAATATAGAAACAAAAGCATATAACTTGTGAGGAAGATGACAAAAATTGAAAAATAATACATTCATATATGGTTGGAGGTATTGATAATGAAGAGAAGTCCATATACATGATTCCTTTGGTTTGTCTGAAAATGGACACTTGGATCCTTCTAAGAGGAGAACGTGGGAAGTGAAAACTCATAGCTTGAATGTGACAATTTGTCCATTTTTGACAGTTAACAACATGTGTTCGATGGTAACAATAGCAATAACATCATTATAATCGTCAACAATTCAATAAATAAAAGGGAAATTACTACATGCACGGTCTAAAGAAGCTTCGAAATTAAAGTGGTTTTAAGGATAAGCCATCTTTGTAGTAAGCGACATAACAACCCTTGACGAATTCCAACACACCAATGCCCAAAATACATGGCCAGACAAACAATATAAGCAATTACGTGAACCTTACAGCACAACACGGTTTCGACAAATCGGTCGTGTAAAGCTCCAACATGATTCCAAAAGCATAACCAACCTTCTTCACACATTCCAAGGTGAAGAAGAAACAAAGAAAGCAACAAACTCCCCAACATTTCTCTCCACAACACCACATTCTTGTCGTAGCTGGTGTTCTTGCATATCACATTGCAAGGCCACAACAGAAAGAGTGATTCATTGTATATATTGTTTATTGCTGATAAAAGAAATTGAAAGAGAAGATGACGCTATGGATCAAGGCCACGGGAGCGTTGAAGGATAGATACAGCATTTGGGTGGCGAAGCTCTTGCCAAGTGGGCCATGCAGGAACCCTGATCTTGAAATGGTGATCATCAAGGCCACGAGCCACGATGAACAATGCATGGATTACAAGAACGTTCAGAGGGTTTTCAAATGGCTTCGCACTTCACCATTGTACCTTCAGCCTCTTCTCTACACTCTTTCCATAAGGATGGAGAAGACTCGTTCGTGGGTGGTGGCTCTCAAGGGGTTGATGCTCATTCATGGAGTGTTTTGCTTTGATCTTCCCGCAGTGCAGAAAATGGGAAGGTTACCGTTTGATTTGTCACTGTTCAGCGACGCATACATAAACCCTAATAGGGCTTGGGTTTACAACGCGTTTGTTAGGGCTTATTTCTTGTATTTGGATCAGAAGTCAGCGTTTGTGAGGGTGGAAGCAACGAGAGAGAGCAAGAGTGGGGGCAAGGAGAAGGAAGAGAGCGTGATGGAAGAGCTGCAGAGCTTGGAGAAGCTTCTTGGTTTGATTGACTTGCTTCTTCAGATCAAACCTAGGAGCCCTAACATGAACGTGGTGCTTGTTCTTGAGGCCATGGATTGTGTGATGGATGAGGTTTTGGAAATGTATGGAAAGTTTTCTTCTAGGGTTCATCGGGCTGTGTCGAGGGTACTTGACATGGGTGGGATAGAGGAAGCTAAGTGTGGTCTTGATGTTGTGAGAAAAGCTGAATTGCAAGGGGCTAAGATGACTACATATTTCAACTTCTGTAAGGACATTGGGGTCCTTAATGTTTCTGACTGCCCTGAAATTGTGAGGGTGGATGAGAAAGACATTGATGAACTGAAAAGAATAAGAGAGGGAAGAACGATGGAGAGTGATGAAAATGATGATGATGATGATGAGAAGAATGGTGATTGTAGAGCCATTGTGACCGTTCCTGAGAGGAATCAAGTGGGTTTGAAGACTGTGATCACTAACCAATGGGAAGTGTTTGATGATGATTTGATAGTTATGGATGGTGCAAGTGTGCCCTTGGCCACAGCAAATAATAACCCTTTTCTTGATTATTCTTTGAGCCTAGTACCCTATGTTCCCGTTTCCAACAGTGTTCTTCCAGATTTGATTATTTTGTAGCATGTGTACACACGAATGCAGGTTTCATTTCCAGCTTCTCCTGAGGTTTATGCTAACATGCATTTAATGTATTCTTTGAAAGGAAAAATAAATAAAATAAAGAAAGATGTAGTCTTTCTTTGTGTTTCTCATCATTGCAAAGTTGTATACCAGGCAAATTTGTAAACCAATTTTCGAGATTATACTTATATATACTCACTTTGTTACTTCTTTATTAATATCTTCATATTACTTCTAAATTTCTCTATAATTGTTTCTTTTATTTTAATTGGTGTCTTTTTCCTTTGACTTGTCTTGTTTTGCTTTGCGGTTGTGGTTTTTGACAAAATTAATTTTGAGTAGTTGGTTGGAAGGATTGTGTTGTAAGGTCGTCTCAAATTTTTTTTATATGGATTGTTGGATGACGTTTGAAGTAATTCTTATGTATATATTATTTCTTATTGATAAAAAAAATATGGTGAGACTATGACTTCTTTTCCTTTTACTTTTGCATCATAAATCCTCCATTTCAAATGTATATATCTAATGAGTAATGATATGTTGACAATATGCATATTGATGTCTAACTCTTAATTTGCAATTATCATAGTACGTAACATCTTTCATCCCATACAAAACATTCATTCATGTTAAAGATTGATCTCCAAAACATATGATTACCCAAAAGAAAGAACTATTGAGAGCCAAGATTGATTATCATATTATTATTTTATGAGCAAAGAAGGTTGATGACCATGTTATATAAATTTTAAAAATGTAACCCTGCTGCAGTACATGATGTTGATAGCCTGAGTGGTTGCTTCTGTTGTATATGTTCCTGCACACAGCAGAAGAACCTAATCCCAGTATTTGTGTTGTAACTTGTATGTTGTGCTTGATAACTTGAGATTTATGAATTTCCTTCCACTGTGCTGCAAGATTCCCTTATGCATCATTCAGCAAAGAAAGATAAGTCCTCTTAATCTTGAGACCTGAAAGTGTGCAAAAGCACACATGCTTCTTATGGCACGAATCCATAGGAATCTCCTATAGTATTACTAAAAGCAAGAATTCTTTACACAATACTTGATGGACTTATGTTTTAAATAGATCAACTAATCTATGGATATATATTGGTATTTGTAGATTGTTTGTAGATCATCATACAGTGGTTGAGGTGTATTCATGGATTAATAGAAAGGTTACGATGATCTTTTTATTCACATCAACCATTGTCATTTGGATGTTAGGAGAATGGGGATTTTTCAATATGGGGATCCTTTTTGTAAACTTTAATAATTCCCTCCTCATTGAGAGTCCTTGTGTTGTTTTGGTAAATGACATAAAACTGGAGAAGAGAATGGTTTGAGTGAGAGAAGACCTAAGTAGATGAATTCATGTATGTGCTAGAAGGTCAAACCTTCAAATTAAGTTGAGAAGACAAATGAGGAGAGACATGCAAACCTGTAAGTATTCTGTTAAATCTGCATATACAATCCTTTCTAATTCAACCCTAGGTGCATTTAATGATATGTTTAGAGCCTGTGGGGTCTATTGGTTCCACCTTCGGCACAATGCTTTGCTTGGAGGGCATTGAAACAAGATCGCTACAAAGCAAAATCTATTTAGATTGTTGGTTCACCTTGCGGATTCACTTTGCGTTTTATGTGGGAGCGAGGAGGAAACGACTTCCCACCTTCTAATATCTTATCCGATTGCAAAAGCTGTTTGGAATTCCTGCAACAAATGGATCGGGTTAGATCTATAAACCATTTTGCTCTGAAGGAACACTTCGAACAATTTCATTGCTTGATTTAGCTAACAATGTAATAAGTTGTGGAAAGGAGTGTGAGTTTCCATCCGTTGGTGCATTTGGAAACACAGGAATTGGGTAATGTTTAACCAAGCAAAAGTGGATGCGAGTGAAATCTTATATCTGGTTCAAGTGGAGTTGTGAACTTGGTTAAAAAACAATGTTCCAATGATGTTTTTCTCTTTCTCAAATTGAGTCTAATGCCCAACTTTGTATTAAATGGCAACAAAACGTTGACCTTAGTGTGGTTAGAAAGGTCGTTTATCTTTTCCAAATGCTTGGCTTGGCAAATGTGTGTCCGGTTTCTTTTTGTTACTTTGATTATTTGTTTTTTTTTTTAACGAGAGGTGCAATTTTTCTATGTTGCGGAGTTTAACGTTTTTTTGTTTAACATGACTTTTTTTTGTGAGGATAGTGGATCTTTTTGCTTTATTTAGTAGGTTTGCATTTGTTATAGGATACTCAAAGAAGATATTTGGTATCGTTAAAATATATAAGGGTTGAAATACACCTTTATATGTTCCTTTTCTATTAATTTATTGTTTGCTGATTTAAAAAAAATTATAAAATTATTTATTTTCTCAGAAATACTATGAACAAAGTTTAACTATATAATTTTACACCATTCATTTAAAGAACAAAGGTTAAAGAACCATCCTAAAAGCATTAGAGGAATATAAAAAAAATTGTATTGACTCAGTTTACTCATTATCCACTAATTTCACCTTTAATCTTAAGTCAAAAAGTATAAGATAGAGAGAATTCCATGTGAATATTTGTATAATATATATATATATATATATATATATATATATATATATATATATATATATATATATATATATATATATATAAAAAAAAAATAAATAAAAAAAAAAAAAAAAAAAAAAATATTTTTTTTTTTTTTTTTTTTTTTTTATTTTT
>Ga0123342_1002051_pt1 | contig 33790 bp, 11 predicted proteins | sample Turbeawhitnodule_FD_89960 | JGI IMG/M metagenome (GOLD analysis project Ga0123342, IMG submission 89960) | Root nodule microbial communities of legume samples collected from Mexico - Turtle bean Mexico white nodule | ecosystem: Host-associated > Plants > Roots > Nodule | place: Mexico: Nepantla... | reverse complement strand
TAACTAAGACATTCTTAAAGCAAAGCACAAATACATGGAAAGCACATAAATGTCTTCATCAAACACAACATACAAGTCTTCATCAAACACAATCTTGAAGGGGCAGCAACCATCTTCAACAGTGTTGAGCAAGCCTGGGCTGGTGTCGAGCCGAACAGGCCCGAGTCAATGTCGAGTCTCCCGGGCCTGGGCTGATGTCGAGTCGATTGGGCGCGGGCCAATATCGAGCCAACCGAGGTCGAGCCAATGACTAGCCAAACATGCCCAAATCAATGTCGAGCTGAGCAATCTCGGGTCGATGTCTTGCCGAACAGGCCCGGGTCAATGTCGAGTCTCCCGGGCCCAGGCTGGTGTCAAGTCATTTGGGCCCGGGCCAATGTCGAGTCGTCTGGGCTTGAGCCAATGTCGAATCTCCCAGGCTCAGGCCGATTTAGAACTGAACAGGCACGGGTCGTTGTCGAGTGGAGCGGACCAGGGTTGATGTCAAGCGGATTGGGCCGAAGTCGAGCCGATTGGGCTCGGGCCAATGTCGAGCCGAGCGGGCCCGAAACAATGTTGACTCTCTCGTGTCAGGGCCGATGTCGAGCCGTCCGGACCTGGGTCGATGTCGAGACGAACGGGCCCAGGTCAATGTCGAGTTGAGCAAGCCCGAGCCGATGTCGAGCCGAACAGGCCCGAGTCAATGTTGAGTGGAGCAAACACGGGTCGTTGTCAAGGCGATTGGGCCCTGGCCGATGTCGAGCCGAACAGGCACAAACCGATGTCGAGTCTCCCGGGCCGAAGTCGAGTCGATTGGGCCCTGACCAATGTCGAGCCGAGAGGGCCCAAGCCAATGTCGAGTCTCCTGTGCGTGGACCGGTGTCGAGCCGAACGGGCTCGGGCCGATGTCGAGTGGAGCGGGCCTGTGTCTATGTCGAGTCGAATGGGCCCTGGCTAATGTCGAGCATAGTGGGTCCGGGTCGATGTCGAGTCGTCCGGGTTTGGGCCGATGTCGAGTTGTCCGGGCTCGGCCCGATGTCGAGGTCAAGTCAATTGGGCCCTGTCTAATGTCGAGTTGAGCGAGCCCGGACTCATGTCAAGCCAAGCGGGCCCGGGCCCATGTGAGTCGAACAGACTTGAGCCGATGTCTAATCATTCAGGCTTGCCATTGTTGAGTCGTCCGGGCTCGGGCCGATGTCAAGTCGTCCGGCCCAGGCCAATGTTGAGTTGTCCAGGCCGAGGTCGATGTCGAGTCGTCTGGGCCAGGGCCGATGTCGAGTCGTCTGGGCCAGGGTCGTTGTTGAGTCGTCCAGGTTAAGGCCGATGTCGAGTCTTCCAAGCCCGGGCCGATGTTGAGTCATCCGGGTACTAGTCGATGTCGAGTCATCCGTGCCCGGTCCAATGTCGAGTCGTCCGGGCCCAGGCCGATGTTGAGTAGTCTGGGCCCGGGTCGATGTTGATTCGTCTGGGCTCGGGCTGATGTTGAGTCGTCCAAGCCCGGGTCGATGTTGAACTGAGTTGGTCCGCATTGAGATTGAGTCGGCTTAGGCGCAGTTCGAGCCAAGTTAGTTTGTATCCATATCAAACTAGATTTAATGTAATTGACAAAGTGAATTTAATCTAATTAACAAAATGGATTGAATCTAGATTTAATCCACTTTAAATGGATTTTTAAAAAATCTATTTAAATTTGATCTAGTTAAAATGGATATGGATTTTAAATCCAATCTATTTATTTGGATTTGGATTAGATCTATATTGGATTTTGAAAAATCCAATCCATGGCCACCCCTACTTCACCTCCATAATAATTTCATAATAATTGTAAAAAATCTGTTTTAATCTTTTTAAAATTTAAAATAAATTTAAATGAAACATGGTTTCACATTTTAAATAACACCAAGTGCACCATGCATCTCATACCTCCCTTTCGTTAAGAGAGTAGTTCTATCATTTGAACATGTATAAAATAATTGGCAGGAATATTCGTTGTATTCGACATTCCCTAATGAGAAGATTTTTTTTTTTTAGTTTTAACTTCATTTTTGCATATTGTTGTTTTCTTTTGTTTTGTGGTTTCCAAAAAAATAAAAAATAAAAGCAAACAAAACCACAATCGATAAAAACACTGCAAAACTTATATCAACCACAAGCGTTCACAACGAGTCACCACCACTTAAAAATGAAAAAGAAGATATCACACTCTCCACCATACTTAGAAACGTATTAAAAAAAGTATAGAGTTTAGAAGAAGGCATGATTATTTTCATATAAGATCAATTTCCTTATATATAAATACGTAAATGGACTTTTGTTTTCACTAGTTTGTAAGGTAAAGATTAACTCAGTTATATACTATTCTAATTACGGTATAGCAATTTAATTAGGTGTAATAGTTCAGTTTAATAGATGCATTAGGTGTAAAGTTAATGCTCTGATCTCATTTATTCTCTGTGCAGCCCCTAAAGAATTAAAAATCCAATCCATGACCCTATCGATTAAAAATCAAATTATTATTCTTTTCCCAAAGCCTATACTTCATATAGATTAGAAATAAGGGACAAATTCTTCCACCACCACTACTAGCACCACAGTACCTTTCCTTGCAACTCCACAATAATTGTAAAAAATCAGTTTTAATTTTTAATTTTTTTTAAATAATTTTACATTTTTAAATAACACTAGGTGCACCTGCATCTCATATCTCTCGATGGTTAAAAGAGTTGTTCCATCATTTGAACATATATGAAAGAGTTGACGAAAATATTCGTTGTATTCTACATTAAGTTGATGGAAATATTCGTTGTGTTCGACATTTCATATTGAGAAGATATTTTTTTTCTAAGATTTAACTTCATTTTGCACATTTTTTGTTTGTTTTGTTTTATGGTTTTCAAAAAAATAAAAAACACCACAAAAATTACCTCAACCACAAGTATTCACCACCACTTGAAAATGAAAAAGAATAAATGAATTTTTGTTTAACTTACTAGTTTGTTAGGTAAAGATTAACTCAGTTATATACTATTCTAATTACGGCATAGCAATTTAATTAGGTGTAATAGTTCAGTTTAATATATGAATTAGGTGTAAAGTTAATTCTCTGATCTCATTTATTCTCTGTGCAGCCCCTAAAGAGTTAATGCGAGAAATTGTTTTATCCAAGTTTTGAAGATGTTGCTTCCATAAATTGATCCTACAATTGGTGGAGGCTGCTCCTTCCAAGAAATTCATGTGCATCACATCTCATTTATCGAAGAACCAGAATGTTTCCTGTATTGTTTTTTTCTTCATAATTTATTTTTTCTAAGAAAAATATACAGGAAGTGAAATATATTGTCTTTTAATTGTTAATCTTTTCTATGAGTTTAATGAAAAAGAAGTAAATATTTAATGTCTTAGACATCAACACCAGTTGTTTCAGAAGTTTTTCAGCTCTTGCATGTGATGTGGTGTTCTTCATCAGGATGGCCTAAGATTACACCCCTTTACGCAAGTTTTGCTTTATTTTCCTAAAAAGATCTTCAAGTATGAGATTATTTATTTATGTTATTAATGGAGTTAAGCTTTTTTTTTATTAATTTTACGTATTTTTTTCTCTCTCTGTATTTCTTTTTCCAAAGTACATCAATTCACAAATATGAATTTATCAACACTTTACCTTAAATAATTTTGCATAATTTCCTACTGAGATGGTATCATTCAACTTAATTTTCTTCTAAGAAAACATTATATTTTATAATTAAAAATATATATATTTAATTTAATAAATAAATGTTTTGTGAAATATTATCATGTTTTTCTATTATCAATAATATAAATATTATGCTATAAATTAAATTTGGTGTTTGTTTGAATCTTATATCAACTGAAAATAAAGATATAGGTGACATATGTGAGTACAAATTTCGAATTAATTTTATAAAATTAAATTAAACTTAAGATTTATTATATCTTTAGAATCTGTTTGTTGATAACTTTACACTTAAATTTTTTTTATAAGAACTACTTAATCAATTTTATTTTGCAGGAGACAATAGTTGTTGAAATAAATATTACTTTTAAATATTTTTTGAAATAAATGAAAGAGTTGGAAATAGATAAAGATACATTCATGAACGAATTCAGTTCACAACTATGTTAGAATGGTTAATATTGTATATCATAAACACACAAAATGATAGGACTCCTCTTCAGTAATAAAGGACATAAGAGTACGAAGGAAACACAAGCCATACCACTTTATGATGATAAGAAAATATTTATAATTAAAAAAATAATTATTATAACAAATAATAAAATGTAGAAACGATTATAAAAAAACAAAATTAATGTTTTAATCATTATCATATCAGTCAACATCAATTATTGTTTTAATCATTACCATTTTCATCATAACCATAACTGTTACTACAATCTTAGTGTAATCATCACTATCATTACCATTATCTATAACTGTGACTATTACCATTTCATAATATATTATTATCTACTCATTCTTATAGTATCTACCAAATATGGGATGAAATTAATGTTTATCTCGTTCTTATCTTATCATTTTGTTTATCTTTTCTTTATCATTAAATAAATGTTTAAAGTACTTTTTTCATGTCAAAATGATGTCACTAGTTAATAAGAAAAAGAAGAAATGAATTTTTTTAAATAATATTTTAAAAAAATTATGGGTTAAAGATTCAACCATAATTTTAATAATTAAAAATATATTTTAGAAAAATGTTAAATATTTGTTTATTTTTTTAATATGCAGCTAATTACATCAATTACCCTTATTATTTATATACACATTTCCTTATTTTTCAAGTCATATCCTTTTTTATAATGATTGCCAACATCCAATGTTTTTTAAATAATTATTAATATTAAATAAAATAAAGTATAATTAATTTAATAAAAAAAATTAGAAATTTAGAAATATATATACACTGAAATATTTTTAAAGAATATTAATTTTAAAAATAGAAAAATATCTATCTATAATAAAAATGTATTTTTTTTTGTTTAGTTTTGAAAACTTTAAAAAAAATATTAAATAAAAATATTATAAATTTATTTATCTTAAATGTATTTAAAATTAGTATATATATATATAACAAAATAATATTTAAAGTTTAAAATAAAAAATATTTATTTCAATTATTCTTATTGAAAAAGAACACAAATCTCTCTATATGAGAAATGTAATTTGTTTTTCAAGTCAAGTTGTGATTTCGAAAATAGATTGTTAAGTATGTTAAAAATGACCAATAAGTATCAAAAATACTTGTATTATATTTTATTTAAACACTTAATTTGTACAAATTTAATTACTTTTTTGCAAAACATAATTATTACCAGCTTAGAAATTTAGAATGTTTGAAAATATAAAAGTTGCTTGAATTTCTTAACATATGCTTACATGATTTTGATGCAGTAAAAGAAGTCAAAAGTTGCTAAGAGAATTTGAGTCAACATAGGAAGTTTACGATGACCACAAGAAATTTGGCGCTGAGCAAAATTAAAGCAAGGAGCACCATAAAATCTCACTTTAATGTGTTGAGCGAAGATAAATGTTGTTGAGAGAACATATTCCAAAGAAATGTGTGTATCTCCCAATGTGAAATAGTAAGGAGTTTTCAATATTAATGATGATTTTTTTTTACCCCTTCAAGACGTTTCATCTTTTGATGGGTGATGTTTCAATTTTTATGCCACGTTGTCCTAATACACGACATCTAAGTGTTCCTGTGTGAAGCATTTAAAATGTTTTGATTGTTTCTTCCTTTTCAATTTGCATTCATGTTCAACAACTAAGTTTTTAAATATTCAATGGATTACTTTGATCAAGATTGTTTTTAAATATCATTGGATGAGAAGGTAGTTTTTTTCAAACGACTTGTAGGCATAAGATTGTTGTGACTTCGTAATACTTTGATCCGACGTGATGGTCGTTTATTTTCAAACGAATTCAAATTACTTTGATGGTCACTTATTTTCAAACGAATTTGTACTAATGATTCGATGTGATGATTGTTTATATTTAAACAAATATGGATTATGATGATGGTCGTTTATTTTAAAATGAATGTGTACTATGATTAAATGTGATGGTTGTTTATTTTCAAACAATTTTAGATTATAATGATAGTCACTTATTTTCAAATGAATTTGTATTATGATTCAATATGATGATTGTTTATTTTCAAATGACTTTGTACTATGGCATGATGTGATACTTGTTTATTTTCAAACAACTTTGGATTATGATGATGGTCGCTTACCTTCAAACAAATTTGTACTGTGATCCAATGTGATGTTCATTTATTTTCAAATGAATTTGGATTATGATGATATTCACATTTTTAAATGAATTGGTACTGTGATCCAATGTTATGGTTGTTTATTTTAAAACAACTTTGGATTATGATGATGATTATTTTCAAACGAATTTGTTCTGCTATGATTTGATGTGATGATTGTTTATTTTCAAGTGACTTCTGGTTATTATGATGTTAGTTTATTTTCAAATGACTTGACAAGAAATTATTTGATTTTTTTATTAAAAATGATAGGTCCATCTCAAAATTGGATGAAGTCAATATGATAGTTTGAATTTTAGTAAAAACCATACAACTTTGTGATTTAGAAATTTTTTTACCAAGGTAGGTGCCAAATGTTCTTAATGGAAAGGAGTGTGACTCTCCCAAGGTGGAAAAGTGTTATTCCTAGGAAGTCGGGTTTATACCTCCAAAGGTTGATCGTTGAGTTGTTAATGAAGTTCAAGAGAAGATTCATCTGCAGAAAATTCTCCAACACTCAAGTTAGTAAGAGCTAGAGAAAACATACAATATATGAGTATAAGTCTTTTGGGGCCTAGTAGAGATATTCAAAATAAATAAGATATCTGATTGATTATCAATTATTACTATATATGTGAATAAATATTCGAGTTATGTGGTTGCATCTTATTTGATGATTGAATTTTATATTGTTATACTTATTTTCATATATTTTGAATACGGGTAGACATATAAAGTAATATTGCTTTTTTATTCTAGAAAGAAATGCGACTCTCCCAAGGTGGAAAAATGGTTTGTCTATCAAGGAAATTTGTGACTCTGAGAATCATTACCGAGTTTGTTGAAGATTCACCTACAGAAGATTCACCGTCGCTTAAATTAGTAAGAGCAAAGGAATTATAAGTATATTCATAAGTATAAGAATTGAGTGAGTACTTCCTGTAGGATTGATCTATATTTATGTATTTTTGGGCTTGGACTAAAATAATCAAAATATATTCAAAATAAATAAGGGATATGTATACGGAAATAAACATCCAAGTTATACGATTGCATCTCATTTAATTGAATTTTATATTATTATTTATATATTTGTATATTGAATAAAGGTAGGTATATCAATAAATTATTTATATATATATGTATATATATATATTAGCACTCTTTTTATTATCGATTTTTTCTCATTTCACTACCCGAAACACTTCATTAGCACACTTATTTTTTCTCTCATACGCTTTGGTCCTCATTCATGTAATCAACTTTTCCTTTTCTTTTTCCTTGTAACATACCCACATCTCGAAAAGAAAAAGAAAAAATGTACACACTAGAGTAACACAGAGAAAGGAGGAGGGAAATAACTTTTCTTTGAGGGGTGGAGTACTAGTGAGGAATAACTTTAAATGTATGATTCCCTTACCCCCCAAACTACCATCCCATTATGAGATCCATTTTGTTAGCTCAATGTAATGGAAATGCTTGATCCCCTCATTTGGATATCATATTGCACTTTCTCTTGATAATGTGCATTGATTTCTACATCATTATTTGATGGTTGGGTCTTTAGTTTTTTTGTTTTTATGTCTCAGATTTCAAATGGTCCTTTTTAAGCAATATGAGGTAAGTGACTAACATCATCATGATTGTGAAGAGTGACGAACCACATTGCTTATCCGTTTATCTTTTAGCTATGTTGAGCAAATTTGAGACACATCTTTCACCTCCCATTGGACTATAACCTCTTCAGTTAGTGATGGTTGTTGTTTAGCAGTCAAGTTAAATATGATTCCAGCGTAGACCCGTATAACGCTAGCGAGATGATAGTATAATTATGGTCAGATGATCTCAAGTAGTCTCCCAACGAATATAATAGTGAAATTAGTATATCCGTGTTTAGAATCTCTCTGCAAACAATAAAAATTAGCAATAACAATAATAATAAAAATGGGGTTGAGATAGTTGTGCAGAAAATATAAAAGTGATTAAAATAACAAATAAAAGATGGTTGATCCCCAAGTTCTTCTATCATTGAATTCTTCACAGGTTCTCCAAAGATTAATCATTTTTCAATCATCCAACAGAGTTAAACCAAACTGAACATGCGTCAATCTAATTTAATTGAAACTCACCAGTAAAACATGCGACTACTGGTTTAATCAATACCCACTTTGTTCCATGCATATACTCCATAAGATTGCTTATCTCCTCTCTCTTGAATCATGCACCCAAGAAATTAATTAGAACAATGTAAACTAACTAAGAAACAAAAGTTTAAGATAGATAAGAAAGACTCTTAATCATGCGTTCAAGTACAACCTCTCACAAAAACCAGTTTACCAGGAGATTAGACTATTAAAACAACTGCTATATAAAATTAAAAATCGAAACTTTTATTGACCAAAACCTCATCACTCTATGGGGAATTACAAAGGAAACAACAAAAAAGGTTTAGCCTTCCATGCGAAGGCAAAACAAAAGGATTATAAAGAAGAAAATAAAACTAGGTCTAGAATGTGTTTGCTCCTGTAAAACGCGATCCCAAAAATCAGATTAAAAATATGCCTTATGATATTGTTTTACAATTATCAGAAACATATATCTTCATTCCCAAATAGTCTCAGATTTTATTCTTGCTTTTCTTTCAAATATATTGTTTCCAATTTTCTTCATTTGTGCATTGATTGTGATTGATTCCCATATTGTTGTGAGAGATATTGCAGAAATTTGCATTTTTTTGAGATATTTGTAGACCTAATTCTCTAAATCTTTATTTCCGATTTGTTTCCTGTTTTGATCCAAAAGAAGAAACTTAGGTTAAAAATACAAAATTAACATAAATAATAATAAAGGTCCAAATAAATCAATAATATTAATTAAAACAGTAAATTTATTTATTATTATAGTCCAATAATCTATTATTAAGGCTATTGAATGTGAATAAATATATGTTCATCAATTAGTTTTACAATATCAAATCATCACTGATCCACGAAACAATGGAGTCTAAAATATCTACCAAGTAATAGGAGAATTGCGAATGTGTTGAACTAACTCCTTAAAGTAACCCTTCATTATACTAAAAGTTATAAAAAATATTGGAAATGATGTAATAAAATTTTTATGCATTTGTTCTTTTCTCATTATATATTTAGTGCAATTTTAACATGGTTCAAGCATACACATGGAGTTGACAATGTTAAATAGGTAAGGGGTCCATTATAACAAGGTTTTAAAATGTATGAAATTTTTTTAAACAATGTGGGATCATTGTGGGATTAAGAAAAATCGTAAGGAGTATCATTGTGGGATCTTCACCATACTCTATCACGTCAAGGATTAGAATCTGGATGTAGGCTTAACTTGATACTACAAAATTTGTTTTCAATGTGAAATTTAAATTTATATACTAATAATTTGACTATATCTTTAGTTGATGTATTAAAGGATATGAATACTAGAGTTATAAAAGGATCCTAATATTAATTGTGTCTTTCTACAATGGCTGCAAATTTTGGAAGCATATCCTCCTCCATAGCTTCGTCTTGCATATCCACTACCTCTGCCATAGATGGTAGCATTGTTTTTATAACCTCATTTGCTAGTAGCAATCATTGCCTTGAATTGATCACCAAAAAATTGTCTCTCGTTGTGTAATGAGAGAGCAAACTCTATTCAAGGATGGATTATCTGATGAACTAACATGGAAGGTGAACAAAGATCTTGTAAGGGATCAATAACTTCACCCATGGATAAATGTAGCAACCAGAACTATGATCAGAGCTCTGATCACATTGAGGGTTGCACATTTCAAGCACAAAACTAAATATTTGTGGATAATATGATAAAAAATTAATAGTAAGTGACAATATGTCCAACAAAAATTTATTTAAGTATTAGTAACAAATATCATTGATTCAACTACAAATGTTTTTCATTTCATGTCCCTCATTTGAATAAATCTTTATCATGAAGTTGAAATCTATATCATCATTTTCATAATATTCTTATAAGGAGGAGGTTTTGATATTGAGTATATCATGAAGGAGATTGCTCAAATTAGTATAAGAGAATCGAAAGAAATTCTAAACATTATTTTGGTTTTTACATGACCTCAAATAAAAAGATTACTGGTAGGAATTCATGAAAACGACATGGTACAAAAGACTATTTCATTGATAAAAAAAAGACAAGGAGAAAAAGATATAAGGAAGTGCATGAACTTGATTATATATTTCTAAACAAACCGATTTTTTTTTAAAGAATTGATTAAAGGTTTTTCAAGTATTGAATTTAACTACTCATAACTTAAACATGAAGTCACACATCAACAATGCATCAATTGAACTTAGCATGTGCATATTAGAAAAGAAATTGATGTTTTCCAACTTAAACAGGAAGTCCCACATCAACAATGCATCAATTGAACTTAGCATGTGCATATTAGAAAAGAAATTGATGTTTTCCAACTTTTAGTAAGGAGTTATTAGTTAAAAGCATGGAGTTGTGTGATAGTTTAAAGATTTTCCTAGTAAGGAGTTGTGTGATAGTTTAAAGTTTTTCCTAGCAAGTTGGATTAGTTGAATGCACTATTGATTATAATGTATATAACTTTTGATTAAAAAAATAAAACTAATTATACACACACATAAATGTTCACTCTGATAGCTCATAAGAGGATGTACACACATAAATGTCCTCCTTCATAGCTCATGGACTTATTATGTACTAAGATTAACATGTTAAATCTTATGAGATTAAGTACACTGCATTTGTCAATTAAATTGAAGCCTTTCATAATAGGCCCAACAATTATTGTTAGGATAAACACCAACAAACTTTGATATAATCTTATGAGAGTGAGATTTTTCAGTCAAACCCAACCTCAAAAAAATTGACTTATAAGAAGAGATTTAGACCTTATTTGCATATTGTAATTTAGTCATATCTCTAATCGATGTAAAATCTCAACACACCCTCACACCAAGAATTGAACATATCGGGTGTGAGAATAAATGAAGTTCGATAATAGGTGACAAAATAAGTTCAACAAACCTCGTTAGAATAGACACTTGATAATATTTAATATAATCTTAGAAATCAAATTTTAAGTTTAACTTGGACTCATAAAACTAACATATAAGATGAGGTTTAGACCTCGCTTGTATATTTAATTTGATAATATTTTTAGGTAATTTATGATCTCTGACACCCACATTCGTTAGAAAATACAACGTAATATTAAAAGAAAAACATAAATAAATATATTTCAAAAGACTTAAACCAATTTTTTTAATTTATTAACAAATCAATTTGAAAAAAAATAATTTATCTAACTCTGGTTGACTTAAGCATCGAAAAATATTCTGTAGGTGGATATTATCAGTCTTGTTAGAGATCCCACATCGAATAGAAGACATTTCATAGTATATAAGTGGATGAAAAATCCACCTTATAAAGTCGATTTTATAAAATTGAGTTAGAGTTAAAATTAACTTCTTAACAAATCTTTATCAACAATTTGATAATCAATTATTAGAAATACAAACTCAACTTTCCAAGAATATAACCCCATTCTTTTCCATTAATAACATCTATTACTTAACATAAAATGATTACATAAAATTTGCTTAAATTATTATAAAAATTGTCACAATTCATGTTTTGTTATATGTAAGGTGCATACAATGGAGATCTAAGGCATTGATGCTAAGAATACACTTTTGCATAGTAGGTTAGATTTATAAATATACATAGAGCAACTAAGGGTTTTAAAAATACAACTTTCCGAGTGGCATTGAAGAAAACATTGGAGAGTTCACACACTAATGAATCCTACTTCTTTGAAATTGCTTTTGATAACATCTTTTTGCAAACAGTATAATGTCATGGTGTGGTTTTCAAGCCAATTAAAAGTATTTTGAAGTTCCACATTGAATAAATCAGTTTTCAATCTAATTAAAAGTATTTTGAAGTTCCACACTGAATAAATCAGTTTTCAAATTTTCTTTTGTTTTATATAAAACTTTTTTCTAAGCAAAAATTAAACTCATTAGAGTGAAATCTAAGTGCACGCGAAGATCGACATGCCAAATTCAAGGTAAGTTTTTAAACTTCTTTTCCTTTTTTTTTTAAATTATTTTAGTGTTTGTTTTGTACTTGTGAGTGGTTGTTTTTATTTTGTATGTTGTTTAAATTTATATGCTTTTTTTTACTAGAATATACTTTTTATCAATTATTATGCATTTTAAATTGGCTATATGAGAGAACATAATTGATTGACATAGAAAATCAGTGACTCATAGGTTACTAACAACTAGTTCTATAACATAGAACATGACTTGTTTCCACCAATATACTATCATGCATTTTGAAATATACATTATATATATATATATATGTATTACATTAAATTTATATTATTTATATAGTAATTAATAATTAAAACATCACAATTTATGTCAAAATACTTTTTCACATTACTCAAACAAAATAATTACATTTATAATTCCTTACTAATTAGCTTGGATTAGCTTAGGATTTAGTAGACTATGTGTAAGATTAAATTGTATTAATAAAACTAAATAGTTAGATGTAAGAAATATGATGAAGACTCAATATACTTTAATTGTATATAATGATAAGTAGGGTTGAGTACTGAGTTACATAAAAAAATATAATAAAATAATAATCATCTACAAATTTTACAAAAACAATTTTATACTTTTCATATAAATATTATATATTTTTTTCTTTATTCATTACCTTATCAAATTTATATTTTTAAGGTTTTTTTAAGAGTGATAATTTTTTCATTACTCAATTAAAAAAGTGGAATGATAATTTTCAATAATTATAATAGCTATTTAAGATTAATATTTTTTTTATAAATTTAACACCGTTAACTAAATTGATCAAACTTCGTAATTTTTATTGACAAAGGATTCTTTTACAAATGGAAAATATTAATATATTACTTCATCTGTTATTTGGACACAAAAGTCTCACCTAAGGAATAATTGTTACATATTTTTCTCTGATATTTTATGGTATTTAAATTTTATACTATTTTTTAGGTATTTTTTTTACCACTTTTAATATTTTTTCCATTAATACTTGTTGAAAATAACTTTTTATAGAAATAATTTATAGAAAAATTTATTTAAATTTTTAAGAAGTTTATTTTAATTAATTTATAAATAATTATATCTTTTTCATATAAGTTTCTATAAAATTATATATCAATAAATGAACAACATACACACAACACTAGAACTCAATGGATATTAAAAAATAGAATAAACAATGGATAATGATGACAGATAACTCAAATATATACTAGAACTGAAATAAAAATAGAATAAATAATAAATATTAAAAAATACAATGGATAATGATATGGATAATAAAAAAATAGAATAAACAATCGATAATGATGACAGATAACTCAAACATATACTAGAACTGAAATAAAAATAGAATAAATAATAAATATTAAAAAATACAATGGATAATGATGACGGATAACTCAAGTATGCGATCAAAAAGGTTCTCTTTTGTATTGGTGTTCTATATGTTTAAAAGTATGTTTGACTTCATGAAACATTGTTTACTTTAGTTTTTCAAAATTCTTAATTTTAATTTATACATGAATTAATTAACTAAAAGAGTATTTGATTTTTTAATTTTTTTTGTCTTAAATTAGAGGTTGTGTTTTTTTAACAATGAGAGTTTATTCTTAGTTAGTTATCTGTTATCCTCTTAATCTTAATTACTATTATCTAATTTAAAATTTATATTTTTTCTTATATTTTATTATTTTTTGTTAAGATTTTTAGTAGTTTTATTGAATTTTTATACTAACGACTAAGAGATGATATAGTTAACTTTTTAAAATTTTTTTATAGAAGATAAAATTCACTAATGGTACACGACAAAAAAATCTATCTATATAAAAAATTATAAAACAAATTATTATATAAGTTATGTTTAATCAATAAAATCGATCTTATGTAAATGCTGTTTGATGAATTCGGTCTTATATAGCCGAGCCGAACATGTAATGATAAATGTTTTCAACCAAATTGATACCGCTGCCAAATAAGATTAGTTTTTCACTTTTGATAGTAATTCTTATTTCTCCATAAAATGAAAGACTCGACAATCTTAAACAAATTATGCTTGTAACTAGGAACATAGCACTTTCCATTTGTATCATCACCATCACCACTCTTATTTAAGCCATGCTACTTCTAGCAATTAAACAAATCAAAGAATAAATTAAAATTATACATATTTTTATAAGATTTGTGAAACAAAACAATGCAAACCCTTCCAGATTAATCATCTAGTTAATCTCCGTCACAAACTATGTTAGCTTCATTGATGAACAATTCCTCATAAGAGAGGAGAAACTATGAAAAGATTCTAGATATAACTTGACTTGCTTGTGAAATTTCCATGGTAAAACAATGCACTTTTCTTTCCTTTTTTTTTTCACAAAATAATGTATACTACAAAATTGACAAAATTAAAGAAGAACAAAAATGGAAAAAAAAGTTGGATTATAACTTTTATTTATTTATTTATGTGTAATTTATTATTAATTAAGATAAAAACATTTCTTATTATATAAGTAATTGTAAACATCACTATATTAAGTCATTATTATTGAATTAAATTTAAAATATTTTTTATTATTTTGTGAAATTTAATTAATTATTAAAATTTATATTGTGAAATTTAATTAATCATTAAATTTTATATTTTTTTCAATCGATTTCAAATGTTAGTCTATATTATTAGTTGAATCTATATGTTAATGACTAACAAAATTCTATGAACTCTTTAAATAAATTAAATTCTATTCTCTTTTACAAATAATAAATATTAAAAGAAAACATTGAATAATGACGATAGAGAAGTCAAATTTGCAATCACACACATTGTGTGTGCTGAAAAATAGTTAAAAAAATGATTTGTTATTGTTTTATATGTTTAATTACATTATCAGTTTTTAAGTTAAAACTTAACTTCTGGAAACAAATGTTTAATATATATTTTTTTAATTTTAACTTATACGTTGAGTAATTAACTAAAAATTATTTGATTTTTTAGTTTTTCTTTACCAAACAAACTTTTAAAGAGCATATATTTAAGTATACTATAGCTTATTAATTAAAGATCTCAAAAGACCATGTTAATCATTTTCAGATTAGTTTTAATTAAAGTAGAGAAAATTTGTCAAGATAACTAATTTTAATTTATTTTTTAAAATTCTTACAGATAAATTCATCCCAACATTTTTTTTAATTTCTTCTTTTCTTTTCTTCACCAGACCTAGTCAACACTCAGAACAAATTTGCACTATATTTATTTATATATTTTTATATTAAAACTGAATATTTCATTCACATTTATGAAAATTATTGATCCGACCCGACCCAGTTAAATTATCTAAAAGGTTAAGGGAAGTAGGAGAAAGAATAATTAGATAAAATTACAGGGGCTCATTTCTTCCAGCAATAAAATGCTATCATAAATTTCTTCTGTGCTCTTAAGTCTCACTTTTTCACTTCCCGCTCTTATCACTCTCTATCTGGGAGAGTGAGTGTGTGTGATTACAGTGAGATTAACTATTTATCCCTTACAAAACCACTCGTTCCGATGACATAGTTGCTGTGCAAGGGTGAGTTTTCTAACCGATCTGGCCGTTCCTAAGTGTTTTAGGTTAAACAAAACCCTTTCCTATGCTCTTTTATTTACTCTTTATTTTGACCACTCATTTCCTCTGTTAGGGTTTAGGTTGTGATTTTTGTCAGATTTGCAACTTTCATGGGAGTCTAAAATTTAGGTTATTTTTGTGTTATTGTTATTATGATTTTTATGTATTTGTTTAACCTTTTCTTTACATTTTGCGCAAAAAATAAGGGATCATTTGGATCAATAGTGGAGTGAGGAATTTGATTTTCAAGAGAGGAAGAAGAAATTCTATTTATTAAAAAACATGTAGGGAGAACTACATCTCCCAAATGGTGTACACATTTTTATTCAACATTAGAGAGCATGTAGTTTCAATGAAATGTTTATTCTTCCTCTCGGCGATGCCATTTTGATGTGGTGTGTGAGGACAAGTACACTCATGTAAAATACCTTGTGAGGTTAAGAAGGAAGTAAGCTCAATGGAAAAATATTCTTTAGCATTGTCACTTCAGAAGAATTTAATTATTTTTTCCAAAATGGTTTTTAAATAAACACAAGTACAATGAGAGAATTCATCAATAAAAGTTACAAAATAATTGTGAAGCCAAAAGATGTGACACGGTTTGGTCCCCAAATATCTGAATGAATGGTAGAGAAAAAGTTGAGTTACATTTGTTTTGAAAATGATGACCTAACATGTTTTTTCAGTCTGACATGATTCACATTCAAACACTTGAAGTTTTTAAGACTAGGAACTATTATCTTCAACTTGGCTGGAGTTGGGTAACCCCGATGATCATGCAAAAGCTTTGCGGTTGAGGTAGCAGAACAGGGTATTATTTTAGTATTGTAAGCTGTGCACTACTATAACAGTCACAAACAATTAACAGTTTTTATTTAGAAGTTAGCCAAACAGGGTCTTAGTGGTGTGAAACTTTGCCTAAATGGTAGTATTAGAGCTGAAATGAAAATTTATGCATCTTGGATTTACTGTCTAAGACATCGTATTTTTTTTACCTGTTCCTGAGATATACAGTTACTTGAAAATATTATTGTATTAAGTGTGTCTTTATGTACTTATGCAAGTTATGTATGAAGTTCTTGTTAAATGGTTCATTTGCAGTTTGGCTTGCGTAGGTTAGGTGAAAATGTTGCACCGTGACTGGGTGGTGAATTTCTGAATAGGCAGGAGTTGTTTTCCACTCTATGTGTTGTCACGAGATTCAGAGAACTGCAGTGAATTGGGTTTTGATTTCAACTGACTGATGGAGTGCAACAAGGATGAAGCTGTGAGGGCTAAGCAGATTGCTGAAAATAAGATGCAATCTGGTGACTATGAAGGGGGGCTGAAATTTGCTACAAAAGCCCAAAGGCTGTTTCCTGATATTCAGAACATTGTTCAGATCCTTGCAGTTTGTGATGTTCACTGTGCTGCTCGGAAGAAACTCTCCGAGTTTGACATGGACTGGTATGGAATTCTTCAGACTCAACAGTCTGCTGATGAAGCAACCATTAAGAAACAGTATAGAAAGCTTGCACTGCTACTTCATCCTGATAAAAATAAATCCGCTGGTGCAGAGGCTGCTTTCAAGTTGATTGGTGAAGCTAACAGAGTGTTAAGTGATCAATGCAAGCGGGCTCTGTATGACTCAAAGATTGGAATTTCAGTGGGAAATACAGCAGCTAAGGTCGCACCTAGTCACCCAAATGGAAATGCAGGGAATTATCAGAACATTTTTAATTCACAGCCCCATGCTTGGAATCCATATCATCAGTTTGAAAATCAGACATTCTGGACATGTTGCTCTCATTGTAATACTAGATATCAATACTACAAAACTATTTTAAATCAGACCTTACGCTGTCAACAATGTTCTAAATCCTTTACAGCTCATGATATGGGGAACCACAATGTGCCACCAACATATTGGTCACCTTTTAATAACCACAAAGAGTCTGCAAAACATGCATCATCTAAAGAAGCCTCAAAAAGCAATGGTGGAAAGTCTCATGGTGTAGAAGAGGAGGGTGTGTCCATGTCAAAATGCACTGCTGGAGTTGGTGCCTATTCTAAAGTTGCAAATAGCAGAAATGGCCACGTGGCTGCAGGAGTGACAAAGGCTGGTGTTAAAGTGTTCAAAGCCAAGGAATCACAAGCCTCAACGAAGGTTGGTTGTAAAAGAGCAAGGCAGTCAGCATCAAATGATAATAACAAAGTTGGGAATGGTAAAGGCATGAAAGATACCAAGGATCAAGAAAATACGGTTGATCCTCATAGGAAAACTTCAAGAAAAAAACAGCATGTTCTGTACCCAGAAACCGATAAAGCTGGTGATTTTGGGAGTTCACCCAGAAGGCCACGACACCATGAATCATTTACCACCCCTAAAGTAGAGGAAAAAGAAGTGCCAGTAACTGGTGGGTTGTTCAGTAACCTTAATCCAGCCTATCGTGCTACAGGTGTGGGTGGTCAGAATGGGGAGACAATAAATAAAGCAAGTGAACCACATGAAGAAACAATTTTAAGGAATAAAGCCAAAGTTGAGCAGACAAATGTGCAAGGAAGGGAGGTATTAAACTCAGATCTGAATGATAGAAAGTCTAAAGCCAACTATTGTTCTCCATCGAAGTCAAATTTGCCTCCCAATGCAGAGATTTCCTGTCCTGATCCAGATTTCAGTGATTTTGAGAGAGATAAGGCAGAGGATTGTTTTGCTGTTAATCAATTATGGGCTATTTTTGATAATGATGATGGTATGCCAAGATTCTATGCTCTCGTGAAGAAAGTGTACTCCCCTTTCAGGTTGCGGATTACGTGGCTAGAAGCTGACTCAGATGGCCTAGGTGAGATTAGGTGGCATGAAGCAGGTTTGCCCATTGCTTGTGGTAAGTTCAGACTCGGTGATTCTCAGAGAACTTCAGATCGTTTTATGTTCTCTCATCAGATGCATTGCATAAAAGGAAGTGACACTAGTACATATCTGATATATCCAAAGAAGGGAGAAACTTGGGCAATTTTCAGACATTGGGATCTTGGATGGAGTTCAAATCCAGAAAAACATTTGGAGTATCAATTTGAATATGTGGAAGTTCTATCAGATTTTGATGAAAATGTTGGCATTGAAGTTGCATATCTTGGCAAACTGGAAGGGTTTGTTAGTCTCTTTCAGCATACTGTGTTGAATAGTATTAGCTTATTTTGTATTTCACCTCATGAAATGTACAGGTTCTCTCATCGGATTCCTTCATACAAGATGACAGGTGCTGAAAGGAAAGGTGTTCCAAGTGGATCTTTTGAACTTGATCCTGCTGGTCTGCCTACTTGTCTTTTTGAAGTCGGTGATACTGGTGTTGCGAAAATGGATGGAGTCAATTGTTCTCACCGGGAATACTCAAACTCAAAAGTTGAACAGGCAAAGTCTAGTGATAGTATTCACAAATCGAAGTTGCAAGAGAGTATTGACTCTGAAAGAGCAGCACAAATCCTCAGAAGGTCTCCAAGGTCGAGCCAAAAAAGTATGGTCAATGGCCAAGCAAGCACTAGACAATTCACGGTCAGAAAGGATGACATAAACATTGAGCACAGGGGCTACAGTCCACCAGAGGGAAACGCTGCTTCATCTCAGACTAATGCGAGGAAGGTCAAGACACCTCAGAAACAAGAGAAAAATAGTTATGATGGAGAAACATTGAAAACTCGAAAGTTGCCTAGAGATCTAAGCAAGAAAGATGCTCTAGGAGATGCATCTGAAAGGACAAGATGTAAGTTGACTGCTAATCAATCAAAAAACAGCAAATATGTCAAGAGCACCAACATTCCTCAGTTGGTTGGAGAATCAGTTTCTGACTTTAAAAAGGAAAAAACTGAAAAGATGTTTCAGTGTGGTCAGATATGGGCAATATATGGTGATAGAGATCACATGCCCAATACTTACGCCCAAATTAAGAAGATTGAATTCACTCCTAGTTTTAGAGTGCAGGTTTCCATGCTTGAACCCTGCCCAGTACCAAGTGTTAAAAGAGCAATATCTTGTGGAACCTTCGAAGTTAAAAAATCCAAATTACAGATTCTCTCTCCCTCTGCATTTTCTCATCAGTTAAAAGTTGAACCCTTGGTAAATAATCGATATGAAATTTACCCTAGAAAAGGTGAGGTTTGGTTTCTGTACGAGGATCAGAACTATGAACTGACTTCTTCAAAGCACGGCAGAGGTAAATGTAATATAGTAGAAGTATTAGCAGATAGTGAGAAGAGTATACAGGTTGTTGTTCTGTCGCCACATAACAACTCTCAGACAATTTTCAAAGCTCCCAGAATTCAGAGATCTAAAACTGGTGTAATTGAAGTATTAAGAGAAGAGGTTGGCAGGTTTTCACATCAGATTCCTGCTTTTCAGCACAGGGACAATGTGCATCTCATGGGGTGTTGGGAGCTTGATCCTTCTTCAGTTCCTGGTTCTTTTGTACCAATAAACTGAAGTATTTTTATACCCTCTTGTCCCCTTTGTTCGTTGTAGTGAATCTATATTTTGTTATATATTAATTGACCAGCTATTCTGTGAAGCAGCCATGTATTGAAATGTGTTGAAGGAACCCTCGTTTCATGTGTTTGGTAAGTTACATTAGTTAAAGCAGCTGTTAACGCATTCTGGCTATATTCTTGCTTTCATGTGTGCTCAGGATGGGTGGTTCTTGTGTTGGGACTCCACATTCCTTAACTGTGTTTACTAACCTGATTGTTCTGTCCTGGGTTCATCTCACTTTGATAGTTTTACTATGCCATTCAACCAGAAGAAATAGTATCTGATTAGACATCATGACAAATACCCTTTGATCCTGTTGGACTGTATCAGTCTATAATTCTACCTTTTTCTATGTTATTACCCGTGATGTTTGGCCAATGGGGTTCTGAGCAGCTATTTACCCTCATAAGCTACCTTCTCAACCTTCTTGGGTAGTTCGGCCGAAGGTAATACATGTCTGGTAAAGTTCGTTGGAGACTACTATCTTTGCACCATTCTCTGGAATTTTTTTCACTATCTTCATTGTGTTTCCCAACTATTCACCAATGGGACTTTGGCATCTGATAAAAAAATTAATCTTATGCTAGGGACACATTCTCATTGACACGTGATTAATTATTTTTCCTTGACTGGGAGTCTGACATGAATTAATTGAACATTAATTACAAACTAGAGAAATGTAAGTATTTTGGTATACATATTTTTCAAGAGAGGAAGATCTGAGGAGTTTTTTTGGCCATTGAATTATAACTTAATTATATAAGTGAGCTTTATATTATATTCAATTAAAAATAAAATAAATCTTAAATAGAATAAATCTGTTTTTCTAATGTTTTCCCTCTTAGTATCTGTTTATTCCATCGTACTAGACTATAATTAATCACATATGATGTTAATTCTTCTCTTAATTAGGTTTCTTTTATCGCATAAGTCAATGGTATGTTGAACTTTTTTTGTATATTGATAAATGCGATATTGCATATTAACCAAACTCATACCTGAACTATAAGCTCATGGGCATTTTTGCACCCTTACCTTTTTTCTTCCTGCATTCCTATATTTTTGAAAGGTATAATTATCTTTTCGTTTCAATTTGGTTTCTATGTTTGTGTGCGTATATGACAAAGAAAAGGGGTGATGTGAACTGTCAGTGTGAATTGTCACTTAAAAGACACATTTGAGTGTTAGGGTTTGGAGGCTTGGGTTGCAAAAATAATGATTTGGGGTGCATGAAGGAAGGAAGAAACACCCTAAGCTGATTGGACTATGTTATCATCGAGTTCTAAAACAAACAAAAGAAGCTTTTCCTTCCTGCACCCCATTTTTCCACCTGCACTCTCCGATGCATGAAATTACCTAGATGCCCTCAAGGTTTTTACTTACTATATTTTGTCCCTCATTCCCCTTTCTTCCTCGCTGGTGCTTGTGGTGTTCCCTTTCTTCTAGTCGTTTCGTTTCTTTTTAACCACTTTCTGTTCTGCATTGCCTGCCACCACGTGTTTGCGTTTAGAACAGGTGGTCTAGAATAGTCCTGGATTTTGAATTCCACAATGGGGATCTGTCACATGACGAAGACTTCCAAAATTAACTTCTTTCACAAAATTTCTGAAATAGATAAAACCCAAAGTCACTATGAGAGTGCAAGAAGTAAAAGCCCCATTTATAGTATTTATATATTTATTTTACATTACTATAATTTTATTATCCAATTGAAATGATCAAATAAAATCAAAATGGCTTTCTACTTTAGTGAATTGATTTAATTCAACCATAGATAAAAAAAAATTATTAATCATCCGCACGTTAATGACGAGTGGTTAATTAATTAACTTGTAGATGTGAACGACTCAAATTTGAGCTGGAAAATAACTTAATGAATTCTTTGGAGTTACTTCAAAATAAAAATAAAAAATCTAAACAGTTTTTATTTATAAAATTTAATTTAATTTCAAATATAAAATTTTATATATAATCAAAATCGACCACACGTAATATTTTTATTTTTTAAATATAACTATTATTTTATAAAACAGACTAATACATAAGTTTTCAAACTATTTAATTTAAGTCTATTAGGTAATAAATTAGATAGGTTGAAAAAATATATATCCAATTCAATTTAGATTTCAAATTTGTTAGTTTAATCTATCTTGTATTTGTAGGTTTTTCAAACTAGCCCAATAGACCAAATTCATGTTAACAACTCTACTAATAATCTTGATTAGGGAAAGCCAATGTGTTGAATTAAAGGAAAACATTTCTAATAATACTTATTCAAAATTAATAAAAAGATAAAATATTTTTATAAGATAAAACCAGTTTGCACAGCCAAATTTTAAATAAATTAATACGAAAATATTTTTACAAACTAGTTTATATACAAATTAACTTTATATCACCAAATATATCTTATTTTTTATATTTTATTCTGAACTTGACTAAATATAAAAACATTTCATAATATATGAATGAATGCAAACTTCACACTTTATGATCTGATTTGATAAGGTTGAGTTACACTAAAAGTTTAATTATTAAAATAATATCAGAACTTACAAGAATTGATTGAATTTATCAAATTTCTTGTTATCGGATCGATCTACTCTATAGTATATAAATGATACAAATTAAGGATGACAAAACAACTCACCAGGGTTAACTTTCAAACTCGTTAACCCGTATTTGATGTAAAAAACAACTGTGTTACTTTTTTTTTTTTATCAGAAAATGTCTTAAATCTCCCTCTTTCTACCCTCATCTTGAGCAATAATTCTGTGTAACCTTTCTTTTCCCACATTTCCACAGATTAAAAAAAAAGATATGTTTGACTGAATTTTAAATGTTCCTTGGAGAAAATAAGAAAAGTGTTGCGTCACACTGCATGACGAGTGCATTGTTTTAGGGTTTTTCCTCCAATTTCTTTGGTGGAAGATAGTTTGTGTGTACATTGTACTTTAATGTATCTATGTGCATTTGTGTGGTCAATTCCGTTCTAGAGATCTTTCTTCCAAACGTGTTGAATGTTTTATATTCCCTAATCCATTAACTTACTACGTTTTCATATGGCCCTTCACTTAAATTCTTTTATGATTTTTTCATCTCATACAAAAAATTATCTAAAACTATTTCAACTTCAAATTATTTTTTAATTCAAAATCAATTTACAAACCTGAAATTACATACAAAATTTATCTAAAATTACTTTCACATATTCATTTTATGATTTAATTCAATGTTAAAAGTAACTCTCAAAAGTAAAAAAATATTATTAACTTGATTATATATATAAATTCGATATATTATTAAATAAGAAATTCGGTTTAAATCTTAAGAATGAAAAAAAAAATATTAAAAACAAAAACTTCATTTTGGAATGACTTTGGAAATTCATGTCATTTTCTGTCAACAAGAGAATATTCAATACTATGTTTAATATTTCATAGACTTATCCTTAAGGAGTCAACTTGGGAGTTTCTCATCAGTAAAATTATCATTGCATTTTTCATTTCAACTGGTTCAGTAGACATACCTAACACTCACCCAACAATACCTGATTCTTTCTTTCAATATTCATAATCAATTATATATTTAATAATAAAAACAAATACAATTTGATTTTGAAAATAATATTTAGTTCTATTAATTTAATGAATACAAAAAAAAGTTAGTAACACACTCTCAAGTACATATATTTTTATAATAAACTATATATTTTATGACTAAGGTTTACTGAATAAAGTGACATTTGAAAAAAAATCAATGTTAATAATTAAGAGTGTATTAATAAATTATAAGAATTTAATAAGATATTATTAGCATTTTTATTTACAATATTTTATGAAATAAACCCTAGAGTATATATAAAACATAATATAACCCTAAACCTGAACTCATCACTCAACCCATACACCAAGAACAATTAGACTATGACCAAACACTTGAATTTAGAATTAATATGCCACTTGACATTTTTTTTTTTTAAATTCCACTTATCTTTGTTCATCCTTTTTAAGACTTATTTTTAAAAAATTAATTTAGTGTAATTAGAATATATTAATTAAATACATCTTTCATGGCTTTTTATTTAACCTAATTCCAAGCTATTATGCATAATATATATATATATATATTAATTAGTGAAGTAAAAGCAGTGACAAAAAATCAAATATTTAAACAATGGAATAAACTATTTTTATTAATTCATTCAAGATATTAGATGTATTTAAAACAATAATTTTGAACTTATCAAAGGCTAAAATCAAATTATGGTATAATAAACATTATTTTACAAACTAATTTTATGGGTAAATCAAATTTATAATTCACTTTTTAATATGTTATTAAAATTTAGGTTGACTTATTTACAAATATTTAGTTTTATGTTCGAAATATTCAATCATATTAAAAATAAAACTATGAAAATGTGTATTAGAAATCACACTTCTAACTTAAAATAAATCAAATTAAAATATATTAACTCTCATCTTATAATTAATTTTAGTATAAAATTTATTAAATTTAAAGCTTACTTGCTACCACAAATTTCCTCTTATTTTTAACGAATAACATAAAAAAACCCACATTATTCCTGTTTAATTACTGAATTTAAATACATATAATTGATAGTCTTTGACTTCAGCCACACACACATAGAAATAATCAAATTACTGCTAGTGTTGTTGGACAATGCTTGGTAAAGAAACTATATATATATATATATATATATATATATATATGTTATTGAACAAGAAATTTAAAACTTGCACGTCTTCACTTATTCATTTGATGAAGCAAGCCAAAATTAAATCCATTGGATATAAGTTATAGTCTTTGAATAAAACATTATCTTATTTTGATCATTCGTAAGGGACACCACAATGATGTTACTTCTTAGTTTCTAATTCATTTTCTTATGTTATAGTATATAATATAATAAGACTTTACTAAAAGATGTTTGAACTCTATGAATTGAAGAGATTTTTATATCTTCAATTATTATTTTCTATTTATGCACTGTTTTGTTGTATTTTTTATACTGTAACTATTTTGTAATATTTTGTTACAAATCATAATTGTAAGAATATTGATCGGCTTTAAGTTTAATAATCGGGTAATGGTTGTGATATTTTTAATTTCTTATATATACATTATTAAGGTGATGTATTGAATTAATTAAACAAAAATTAAAACGTGTTTCATAGCTGAAAAAGTTAATTGTTTAAAAATAATTATATATATCAAGTAAAATATTAAGGACTAAATTAATTCTTTTGAAATATAAAGGAAATTTAACAAGAAGATAAGGATAAAAATATATTTTAGCTTTATTTGTAAATCCTATTTTAGGCCCATTGTCAAATTACAGGTTTAATTTTTTTTTTCATGATTAATTGTAATTTCTAATAATTTCTTTGTTCCTCCTAATGTGAGACTCTTCTGCCTAGGTATAGACTTTAAGAAGAGTTTTGGATAAGATTGTTCAGACATTGAATGATGTTTTTTTATAAGATTCTTTTATACTCAGAGTGAGGAAGGGGTTAAATAATTAAAAGATAGAAATTATTATAATATATTAATAATTGGATTAGGTTTTTTAAGATATATTAAATTAATTAAAGAAAATGTATTTGAGTGGTTGTTTGTTATTAGTAATTGAGTTATTTATTAATATAATTAATAGGATTATTAATTACTTTCAATCGTTAATAATTCATATGTGATTATTTTTAAACTATTAAGATATGAGAAATTCATAACTAAAATCTTGATAATTAATATTAATCTATACATTAATTTATAATTTTTTTATTAACAATTATTATAAAAATTAAATTTTTAATCAAATATTCCTCTTAAATGGCTAATAATTATAATTAAATGTTTTCACGAGTAAAGTAGTGTTTGAGACATGCCCCTTGAAAGGGCTATAAAGTGTTTGTATATAGACAAAGTCTTGTGATTCAATTTCAGGGTTATTTCCCTTATTCAACTACCATTTTCATTACTTTTTTACAGTCATCACACGTGAAGTAGAGTCTAAGTCTTTCTAAAATAAGATATTCAAAAATGTACTTTCAATGTTTTTCAAAATTATACACTTTTGCAATAACAATACGTCAGTAGTTATCTCTTAGATTCTAAATTAAATATAAATTTAAAAGTATCAACATATATGAATAGTAATTTGAATAAATGTAATTTATATTGATGAGGTGCTAGACTTGCTAGAAGAGCATGACAATGTTCAGAGTGTAATAGCATTGAAGAAGTATCTCAAATTTTTTTGTCCATTTGATTTGGAGTAAAAAATGTCACTACTATCAGATCAGAGCAACTTTATATACCTGTCAAGATATTTGGTGTTGTTTGAAAAATAATGACCATCACATTGGATCAGAGCAAACTTAATAAGTTATTTGAAAATAAATAATCATTTCAAAACAATTTAAGATTATTTGAAACTAAACTACTATCATTCAAAGTCATTTAAAAATAAACAACCAACACTCCAAATCAACAAAATTCGACAAATAGTTTGGAAATAAAAGTCATATCAAAGTACTATAATCTCAAGACTAATTACTTCAACCTAAGGCTAAAACTCATTCATCCATAAAATAAGTTCACCTACATCTTAGTTATAGATTTTGAGTTAAGATGACTTGTGTACCTCCCCGTAACCATTAAATAAAATTCAATCAAATAAAATATAACCGTATAACTTAAATATTTATATGATAATAATTAATTAAATGGTAAACATTCAATAATCAATCCTATATCTTATTTATTTTAAATATTTTTAAAATAAAAAAATACTTATAAATATATATTAATTCCAGAGTGAACATTAACTTAATTCTCAAGAGATCTATGCTCGATAAAAACAAGGTGCGATAAACATACAACACTTCAAACAATAATGTATATAACATATATCTTTATCATTATTATAATAAAAACCACGTTCTTTCAGAAAAAATACATGGGGAACCTGTGTTCTATTACATGGAAATCACACTGGAAATGAGTGAGGCTGAACTTTTCTTCTGTTATCTCTATTTTCGAGAATGTTTTGAAAGTTTTTTTTTACTTGATTTTCATTTAGAAGACGAATACAATTTTGTGAATCTTTCCTCAGTTTTTGCTTGTTATTGAAACAATGAATGAAGGTTCGTGGTAGTTCCTTCATCAGAAACGGATAAGATCATAAGAATATTAAGAAGACGCGTTAGTTGCTTTGGTTCTATAAAAGCCTAGGAATTAAGGCAACTTAGAACGTTGGCTTGTTTCTTGCCATAGCGACTTTTTGCATTGTTGTTATTATTGTTATTATTTTGCAGATAAATAAATAATAATAAATAGTAATTATAAAATCCGAAAAAACCCTAATCCCTTTCACACTGTTTCATTGGCATTTGAGAATTTAGAAATTTGCAGAGAGAATGGGAGGGTGTTTTTCTGACATGGAAGGAGGGAAACAAGCTGTGGGAGGGTTGGGGAAAGGCGCCAATGCGCAAAACGACGCCGTCGATTTCTTCTTCAGGTCTCAAGGGTTTCATCAAATGTTCACACAAGTTGAGGTACTCATTTTTTTGTTTTCTTTTCACAATTTTCTTTCGATTCCTAACATCACTATCGTCGCGCATTAACTACTTTTCACATTTTCCTTTCCATTGTTCAAAACCTCGTTACTATCGCCGTCGTTTTTTTTTGTTGAATTGACTTCGATTTGATTTGTTGAATTTGTCTTCTAAAAAAATCACAGAAAAAGTTGAACTGAACTTTTCTTCTTCTTCTATTTCTTTTACTACTTAGTTGTTATCGTCATGCTTTACGCTTTGTTGAAGACGTCATTTTTTTATTGTATCGTCAAAACCAAACGTGGAAAAGAGGGAAAAGCCATGGACAAGACTTTGCATAAACAAGGGGCGATCAGAGAAAAAGAAAGAATTTCAACGCAAGAAATAGATTATTGTTTGCTTAATAAAAAAAGAATTACACCATATATATATATATAATAGTCAAATAAAATTATTAAGTTAATAACAATTTAATCTGATTAATATGTATACATTCAAATTCCTCAAATACCAGAGAGCAAAGATTGAGTGAACAAAGCTTTTGTTTTATATTTTTAAAATTTAAACATATATGGGGTTTTGATTTTAATCATCTATTTTTTATATGTCTCGAATTAAAAGTTGCTGTATTTAGATTGCCTGCAGTTACAATCATTATCATTCTATCCTAATATAAATAAGTTTTTTGATTGATATGATACATGGTTTTCTTATTTTAATAATATCTTAGTAGCAATAAATATATATATATATATATATATTATTTTCAGTAATGAAACATTAACAAGTTGTTCTAGTATATTTTTTTCATTTTATGCAAAAACAAATTAAATTTGAAACAAAGAAATGAGATTTTAGACCGGACTTCTCTATTATTTTAGAGGGAGCTAAGTTAGAAAGTAATTAAAAAATAATTTATTTTTTTCTTATGATTATACAATCTAGCCTTTACTATCGCTATTTTCATCAATATTCATATAATTTTACTCTTATTACTTTTGTTGTTGTAGTCATTACCCTTATACAAGTTTTCTCTTGCTATTAGTATCTTTTATTATGTATAATTATGATTATTTTTATCATTTGTCATCATATTGTCATTAATATTATTATTTTTATTATGATCACAGTTATCATCATCATTAATTAAAATAATAACTATAATTAATTGTGACTATTGTTTATACCACTATTAATATATTGATAATCATTATCAATGTCATCATTATCATTTATATAATTTCATTATCTTTATCATGAAAGAAACTAAACATTAGATAAAATTAATATATTTTTTTTCTGATCACACTTTTATCTTATTATATGTTGATCTCCAAATGAATCCTTAATTTTTTTTTGAATTTATCTAAATATCAAAATGAGGGATATTGATATAGGGTATATTTGTTTGTGCTAAAAAGATTGATTGTTAAAAATTGATTTTAATATAAACAAAAGTTATTATGCGTTTGTCTGTGTGCCTTTTTCAAATCACTTCATTTCCACCTCATTTTGTTTGTTTGTTTTTTAATTTACTTCTGTTCACTTTTTTCTTTTCTTTTTCAATATACTATTTTGTTATATATTGTTTGAACCAGGCCAATGTTGACAAATTATCATGGTCATGTAATATTTTTTTCTGCAGTTATCTCTTTCAGCATCCAGCTTACTTGATCGCGACATTGCATCAAAGGTATATATTTTTTAGATAAGATTGCAAATTATAAACATAAATTCGAGATGGTTATAATTTTTTTTAATTTCTTCGATGTTCCATACTTATTTATGAGTGTCTGCTGGCATTCTTTTTCGTCGTGAAATACCTTTCTACTTGCCTGAAATAAATTTTCTTAGATGTTTGTACTAATATTTTTCAAAAAGTACATAGCATGTATTCTTTTTCTTTGGGACTTCTTAATCAAGTAATGCTAATGATGCATGCTTTCAAGTTCTGTTATAGACAGTAGAATCTACAATGTAAAATTTAATTTTTAGAGTAACAGTTTCTCCACAAATTCACGTACAAACAACTTATGTACAAAAGAACATTTGTTTTCTATACATAAACTTGAAAATATAATAATCCTTTTTTATATATACATTGTTCAAAATTGACATTTGCAAGCATCATTTAGCTGGTTTTCTGTTCTTATTTTATTTCAGAGTGATCCCATGGTTGTAGTATTTGCAAAGAAAAGAGATGGCAAATGTGAAGAATTAGGTCGCACAGAAGTAATTATGAATAGTTTGAATCCAGAGTGGATAGAGAAAATCAGTGTTGCATTTCACTTTGAAATTGTGCAACCACTTGAGTAAGCTATCCTTCATATCTGTCTTGCATCTATTCCAAGCAAAATTGTATACATACCTTTCTCTCATTTTGCATTGCAATAATAACTTACAACACCTTTCTCTCATTTTACTTTTATTCCAGATTTCATGTGTATGACATTGATACAAAATATCATGGCATTCCCACCAAGGTTTGTAACCACAATAACTCTGCCCTCGAAATTTTAATGCTTAATTAACCAGAGCATGAATTCTTCCTGCAATTTTTTGCTCATTAAGGATCTAACAGTAATACTATTCGACCGAGTTAAAAAAAAAGCAGTCAACTCGTTGCTGCTTAATTTTTCGAAAGAAAAATATTTAGCTATATTTTTGGTATTGTATTTCGAATTTCTTACAACCAGAGGATAAAAGATATAATTATACGACCTTATTTGTATCGTACTTGAATTTAATTTCACATTATATTTATAAGCATTTCTTTAAGTATTTAAAATATTTTATGAAAAGGCTTAAATTTTATTAATGTGCTATTTTTATTTTAATTACTCCAATAACAGTACCAAATAACTTCTAAGAAATTTGTTCTCATTTTTTAATATGTTTCCTATATGATCTTCAGTAAAAGATCAAAATTTTAATTGCTTAACTAAAATGCATAATTAATGAGAGCGAAGGGGAGCCAATTTATTAAAATGATGTGAAGTAAAATGAAACCAGACTTGTAAAGTTTAGATATGAGTTTTTGCATTGTAATAGTACTCCAAATTTTTATTTTCACTTTCTCTTGCCGAAATGGTGAATGGTTATGACTCATGAAGTTTATATTTGAAAACTAAGAAAAAAATAATGTGTTTTTCTTGCAGACACTAAAACTGGGAGATCAAGACTTCCTTGGAATGGCCAGTTGCACTTTATCAGAGGTCAGTCTCATTGTATTCATTTGCATTATCGTTGATGAGAAACGATTTATTTTGGGCTTAATACATATCAATTACGTAATTTTCATTTTTAATAAACAATAAATTATCATCACGCCTTCGGTTTTGTGGTTATTGGGGAATGGATTCTGATAAAAGTACAATTCAGTTGTGAAATAGAGGTGGAAAAAATTAAAGAAATAAAAAAGGAAAAGCTTTGAATAAAGAAGAGACATAAGAATGATTTTGAACTTACTTATTTTAAGATTATGACATTAAAAAATATTGTTACAAAGTTTCATGAAATAGCTCTTAGTGAGCTGAAGATCTCAAGTTGAATAGAAAGGAGAAAATGAATAATATATAAATGAAAGACTCATAAATCTGTTATTTTAAATTGAAAATGATGTCTTCATATTTTATTTAAATTTATTCATAATTTATTGATATAAAATCTCTTTTGTCTCTTCTCGAAAGAAGTCATAATAGTTCGAATTTATTGTCGTATTTTGAATTAAAAATGGTCTCTTGCTCCCTTACATTTCATTTTTATCAAATCTTCATAATCTATCCTCCATGAACCCGCTACAGTCTTTTATGAAAAGGAAAACTGAAATGGTAAAAAAATGCTACCACAGCTCGTACGTAAAAGAAAAGAAGAAGCGAAATGTGTGATAAAATGGGTGATGATGAGATAAAAAAAACAAGGAAAATACCAGTTATAAATTTAATGAATGTGTATATAATTACATTTTCTATTTTTCATGTGCTACTTGTTAATAATGTTGCATTGAGAACTGAGATTTTGGACATTGTGTACGAGGCAGATAGTGACTAAACGAAGTAGGAGGTTAACATTAAGGCTCCAAGAGAAAAACGGGAATGGTGGTTCAAGAAACCTGGGAGCAATTACTGTTCACGCTGAGGAGACTGTTGCTTCAAGGAGTGCAGTTGAGATGGTCCTGCGTTGTTCTCGCTTGGACAACAAGGACGTTTTCTCCAAAAGTGTACTTATTCTGCATTCTCATTATTCATTTTCCCTATTTAATTGAGTGCATATTTATTTGTTTTGTTTCTTTAGCATTCGAAAAATCTCTCATATTTCTTTTTCTTGTAGGACCCTTTTCTAAGAATATCAAGAATGGTTGAGAGTGGAGGTTATATTCCTATCTGCAAAACTGAAGTTATCAACGACAATTTAAATCCAAAATGGAGACCAGTTTGTCTTGGGGGTCACAAGTTTGGAAGTAAAGTAAGCTTCCCATATTTGGGCTTAATATTTGAAGTTATGTTTTTATAATATTCTAATTACTTATTCACGTAACAAGATATTTATCTAGCTTTCCAATTTTTTAACTTCTGTGCAGGAGAATCCATTATTGATCGAGTGTTTTGATTTCAATAGCAGCGGTGATCATGTACTTATTGGGTAATAATGCAACTATTAGAAATTGCTTTATATTTTTTTTTCATCTATACTAACTTTTTATTTCACTCTTCATTATTTTCTTAAATATTTCTATTAATCTTTTGAGGTGTCATAGAACTAACACTATAACAACGGAAACATAAAACTTTTATTTAAATATAAAGATGATTACAATGAAAAATGTGTAAGCTAGTATACTAACCAAAATATTACTTGGGCCTTTACTTTTCTAGTTCATGAATGCAAAATATATTGATAGCAACATTTATTGAATCAGCAAAATGCAGAAGTCGGTAGCAGACCTTGAAAAATTATACAAAGAGCGAAGAGGCGCAAATTTTGTCATATCATCCACAAGCCACGGAAAAGAGAAGGTGTGTATTGATCCATGCAATAGAATTACTTATTTGCACTTACTCCTTTACTCAACCTCACTTTTTACAATTTCTTCCATTTAGGTTCTGAAAGGTGAACTGTTTGTGGATCAATACTGTGAAAAGGAACAGTTCAGTTTTATTGATTACGTATCAAATGGTTTTGAACTGAACTTCATGGTTGCTGTAGATTTCACTGGTAAGGAACAATTGTTCTTCTATTATAGCAACGGTGATTATGAATTTAATCGTTATAGTATATATATTAAGCGCTTTATTTGTCCAGCTTCAAATGGAAATCCTCTACATTCAGATTCCTTGCATTACATTGACGCACATGGTCGGTTAAATTCTTACCAAAAGGTAAACTTGATATCTAATTAATGAATGATTCTGAACTTTTCAATCATTAAATGAAGAAAAAACAATAGATCGACCTCGTTTTACAGCTTATGATCAAGGATTACGTACAAAATCAGGACAGTTTAATTTTTGTTACTTTCTTATATATGGTATTAAACAACTTCATTAATATGGCGGCATTATCTGAATCATTGTTTTGCCTAACCAATGTAGTATTGTTTGTAGGCTATAATGGAGGTTGGAGAAGTTATTCAGTTTTATGATTCTGATAGGCGATTTCCTGCTTGGGGCTTTGGAGGGAAGATACCTGATGGTACCGTATCCCACTGTTT
>Ga0123342_1002050_pt1 | contig 33790 bp, 18 predicted proteins | sample Turbeawhitnodule_FD_89960 | JGI IMG/M metagenome (GOLD analysis project Ga0123342, IMG submission 89960) | Root nodule microbial communities of legume samples collected from Mexico - Turtle bean Mexico white nodule | ecosystem: Host-associated > Plants > Roots > Nodule | place: Mexico: Nepantla... | reverse complement strand
TTTTTTTTTTTTATGAAAAAAAGGGGAAAAATGGTTAGGGTTTGACCCAAAATCGCACAATCGCGTGCGACCCACACTGTGGAATCCCACACACCGATTCGGACAACAATAGCAGTATCATCATCATCGACTTCTTCGTTTCTCTCCTCTTCCTCTCCGGGTTTTTCCGATCCACGCTTGCAATTTTCTAGAGAGAGAAAATTGACGCTACTTAGAGAGAGAAAACAATGGTGGAGGGACGCTGAGGCGTTTTCACGCTGAGAGAAAACAGAAAGATTCTCTTATTCTCTCTGTTGCTTGAAATTTGGAGGGATTTGGGGTTTTCTTTTTTCCTTTTGTGGGGTCTCCTTTTTTTTCTCTTTCTTTTTTTTTTCCCAAAAATTGAATTGGGTTTATTTTATTCTGGGAGTTTATAGTGAGAGTGATCTGATTTGGGGGGTTTTTTCGCTGGCACGTGTGTCATTGAAGTTGTGAGATAGTTCGCATGCAATCCGGCGGTGGGTCCGGCCGGAACCCCGGAGTGGGGCGGGCGGTGACGTCGTCGGCCGCGGCGTCGCCGACTTCTTCGTCTTCGGCGTCGCAGTTGGGGTTGGACTCTATGCAGCAGCAGCAGCAGCAGCAGATGGGTTCTAGGCAGGTGTGGATTTTGGGTTTTAGCGAATTTCGTTGAATATTGTGGAGAACATGTTACTGTGACGAGTGATGTTGGTGCCTAGTGTTGTGTGTGTGAAAAGGTGATGTTAGTTTTGTGGGTTCTATTTGAACTTTGTTGACTTGAAATAGCCGGTGTGGGGTTTTGGGAATTGGGAGTGCCGTGCATGTTGGAAATTGTGTTGTAGTGAGATTTTGTTGTTATGACAACCTCGTACTTGTCTGACCTGGTTTGTCGGGTTTGTGGTTGTTTATTTTTTTGAGGTGTACAGGAGGAGTCAAACTAGGCATGTTTTAATTTAGGAGAATGTGCTGAAAAGAACAGTGAACTTGGGTGCCAATGAGTGTTACTGACTTTGTCACTTTTTTCAGTCTAGTTTCCTTTCTATCGCAGCAATGTCTGAACCTTGCCGTGTTGTTTGGATTTTTTAACTAATTGTTTTTATTTTGCATTTATTTTATGTCCTCGTGTGACGCTTAATTATTGGCAAACTTAACTATATTCTGTGGATTCCAAGATTTTCCTTTTAAAACGAGGGTTATGAAACAACTGGGTAGAACCCCCCCTCTCAGGTGCGACATTGTTGTAGTTGTTGCTTAAAGGTCGTTGATGTAGATTACAACCAGGCAGGCTCAAGTTGCAATTGTTAAAAGTGTTGTGTTGTCAGCTTCTGCACTGTTAATCTTAGCCTTAATTGTTTCTGCTCCTATCACTAACGGTTGTGTGTAGTGAAACCTTAGTAATGTCATAAATTTCAAATTGTCTGTTTCTTGTGGCTCTTAGTTTTGTATCTATTGAGAAATTTGTCATTATAATGATTTATTTCTCAAAATGTCGTGAATCATGATCATTAATATATGTCTGATTTTCTGCATGTTTTGTGATAATGGTGGTTAGGGATTTGTCAGAAGTCATAGTCATGGTCTTGTTTCTGCTTCATGTTTGTGGTTATGTTTGGTTTTTTCTTAATGTATTGTAAATAGCTTATTTAAAATTCCATTATTTTTTCTTTCCGACCTTTGTTTTTAGAAATTATAGTCTGTGAATATTGTGAATCCTGGAACCAAATGACCTTGTTATACTTAAGAATTTCTTTATATTCTTGTCTGTTTTGATATCAATGAACCTTGCATTATGATTTTGTGTTTGTTATTTTTAGTGCAACCTTTCACCTAATGATTGGTGTTACACAATCATGACTTTTACATAACTGTGTACATTTTCAGTCATTTCAACAGCAACTGCTTAGAAAACCTGAAGGAAATGAAGCGTTTTTAGCTTATCAAGCAGGGCTTCAAGGGGTATTTGGGAGTAACAGTTTCTCATCTCCTAGTGCCATGCAACTGCCTCAGCAGTCTCGAAAATTGCATCTTGGTTCCAACCAAGAAACCCAGCTAAGGGGTCAAGGTATTGAGCAGCAGATGCTAAATCCTGTCCATCAAGCATACCTTCAATATGCAATCCAGGCTGCACAACAAAAGTCTACTTTGGGAATTCAGTCACAGCAGCAAACTAAAATGGGAATGTTGAACTCTGCATCTCTCAAGGAACAGGAGATGCGTATGGGAAATTTGAAAATGCAGGAAATTATGTCTATGCAGGCAGCGAATCAATCTCAAGGATCATCCTCTAGGAATTCATCTGAGCTTGTTGCTCGTGGGGACAAGCAAATGGAGCAAGGACAACAAATAGCACCTGATCAGAAGAGTGAAGGAAAGCCTTCAACCCAGGGACCAACTATTGGGCATTTAATTCCTGGGAATATGATAAGACCCCCAATGCAAGCACCAGAAACACAGCAGGGCATCCAAAATGTTGTAAACACCCAGATTGCGGTATCTGCACAATTGCAGGCGATGCAGGCATGGGCACGTGAGCGTAATATTGATTTATCACATCCTGCAAATGCGCACTTAATGGCACAGCTCATTCCACTGATGCAGTCAAGGATGGTCTCACAATCAAAGGTCAATGAGAGCAACATTGGTACTCAGTCATCACCTGTCCCTGTTTCAAAGCAGCAGGTTACTTCTCCAGCAGTTGCAAGTGAGAGTTCAGCACATGCCAATTCTTCGAGTGACATGTCTGGACAGTCAGGTTCTTCAAAAGCCAGGCAGACAGTTCCACCCAGCCATCTTGGCTCAACAACAACTGCTGGTATAGCTGGTAACTCCAGTGAAATGGCAACACAACAATTCAGTGTTCACGGTAGAGAATCTCAAACCCCTCTAAGGCAGCCAGTAGCACTTGGAAATCGAATGCCCTCTATGCATCAGCAGTCTTCTGCCAACACGAGCCTAGGTGCAGACCATCCATTAAATGGAAAAAATTCATCATCTGGTCCAGAACCTCCTCAAATGCAGTACATGAGGCAGTTAAACCAATCTGCTTCTCAGGCTGGAGGTCCATCGAATGAAGGGGGTTCAGGAAATCTATCCAAATCTCAAGGACCCCCAGCTCAGATGCCTCAGCAACGAACCGGTTTTACAAAACAACAGCTACATGTGCTAAAAGCACAGATACTGGCATTTAGGCGGCTGAAGGTTGAATCTTTTTTCTTTTCTTATTCTGCCTTGTCTGTGCATCTTTCTGCCTTATGTCTGTGTATACTATTTATGTGGTCCTTGAAAAGATGTGCTGTGCATAATCAATTTCCTTTTTCTGTTGGTTTGTAGAAAGGGGAAGGTACTCTGCCTCAAGAACTTCTTAGGGCTATTGTTCCACCATCTCTTGAGACACAGGCACAACAGCCTAATCATTCTGTAGGTGGACAGAACCAAGACAAATCTACTGGAAATATTGTGGCAGAACAAGCAAGCCACATTGAATCCAATGCCAAGGAGTCACAATCTGTCCCTGCTATTAATGGTCAAAGTTCTTTAAAGCAGGAATCATTTGTCAGAGATGAGAAATCCATTATACCCCCAGTCCATGCTCAAGCTGTTTCACCACCTGTGTCAAAGGAATCTGCTCCAACATTATCTGCTGGAAAGGAAGAGCAGAAATCAGTTGGATCCTCGGTTAAGTTGAACCAGGACAGTGAACGTGGAAACAACACTACTCCTGTTAGAAACGAGTTAGCATTAGATAGGGGAAAGGCTATTGTGTCACAGGCTCCTGTATCTGACGCAATGCAAATTAAGAAACCTGCACAAGCTAGCACTGTTTCCCAGCCAAAGGATGTGGGATCGACTAGAAAATATCATGGACCTTTATTTGATTTTCCATTCTTTACTAGGAAACATGATTCTTTTGGTTCATCAATGATGCTAAATAACAACAATTTGTCACTGGCATATGATGTCAAGGATCTTCTTTTTGAGGAAGGAATGGAAGTACTTAACAAAAAAAGGACAGAAAATTTAAAGAAGATCGAAGGTTTATTGACAGTAAACTTAGAGAGGAAAAGAATTAGGCCAGATCTTGTTTTGAGGCTGCAAATTGAAGAGAAAAAGCTTCGCCTTGTAGATCTTCAGGCACGGTTAAGGGATGAGATTGATCAACAGCAACAAGAGATAATGGCAATGCCAGATAGGCCATATCGAAAGTTTGTTAGGCTGTGTGAACGTCAGCGCATGGAGCTTGCTAGACAAGTGCAGGCATCTCAGAGAGCAGTTAGGGAGAAGCAACTCAAATCAATATTTCAGTGGCGCAAGAAGCTGCTTGAGGCTCACTGGACCATCCGTGATGCCCGTACTGCCCGCAACAGGGGGGTTGCAAAATATCATGAGAAGATGTTGCGGGAGTTCTCAAAACGGAAAGATGATGACAGAAACAAAAGGCTGGAAGCCTTAAAAAACAATGATGTTGACAGATATAGGGAGATGTTGCTGGAGCAGCAAACTAGCATCCCTGGTGATGCTGCAGAGAGATACGCTGTTCTTTCAACTTTCTTAAGCCAGACTGAAGAGTATCTACACAAGTTAGGAAGTAAGATAACGGCTGCTAAAAATCAACAGGAAGTGGAGGAAGCAGCAAAAGCTGCTGCAGCTGCTGCACGATTGCAGGCATGCTTCTTTAAGTTACTTTCTCCTCTACTTCTGATGTTGTATGAAAAGTCTTCATTTTTGTTTACCTGCTTTTTCTATAAAATTAGTTTGAAGGGTGTTTGAACACATTCTTTTAGAGTTTTTACATGCCTCTGATCCACATTTTGTTTTTGACTAAAGGGTCTTTCTGAAGAAGAAGTCAGAGCAGCTGCAGCTTGTGCTGGAGAGGAAGTGATGATTAGAAATCGCTTTCTGGAGATGAATGCCCCTAGAGACAGTTCGTCTGTCAACAAGTGCGTTTTTGTTAGTCTATTTTTAGTGTCCGTCTTGATTTCTTTTTTGCAAATTCTTGAGGGCAGGTGTACTTTGGTGAGACTTGTTTGCTTGAAAGGTTTTTGCGATCTTTTATGTATCTTAAATGTCTTGAAAAGGTTTTCTGTAACTATTATTTTTTAAAACTTTTTTTTATTGGTTTGTATAATCATGCATATGTTGTTTGAATGGTAACCACTTTGGCTACTTTTCAGATATTACAACCTTGCTCATGCTGTGAGTGAAACAGTCATAAGGCAACCATCAATGTTACGAGCTGGAACATTGAGAGACTATCAGCTTGTAGGTTGCTACATTATATGAAGCAATTACTCTTATAATTGATTTCTCTATAATGTCTTCCTGAGAAAGTTTCCAAGACTTTGATACATTATTCTTTTCAAGGTTGGTTTGCAATGGATGCTTTCGTTGTATAACAACAAGTTAAATGGAATTTTGGCAGATGAGATGGGTCTTGGCAAAACTGTGCAGGTTAGTATTATATATTTTTTTTCTTCTCTTGCTTAGATTGGGAAGAACGTTTTATCATTATTTTTATGTTTTTTGCAAAGTGATTTCATAGTTTATTGTTTGGTTTGTTATGTCAATACAATGGATAGATTAGATGTTTATTTGTATTTGTAAGGGTAATATTGATTATTTACTGTAGTACTTGTGCCCTCCTTCAATAACTCGTATTTTTTTTTTCTCACCAGGTTATGGCATTGATTGCTTACTTGATGGAATTTAAAGGAAACTATGGCCCACATCTTATAATAGTACCGAATGCTGTTCTGGTTAACTGGAAGGTGAACTTTCAATTTATTCATTTAATGGAATTTTTTTTCTGTGATTGTATATTTTAACATAGAAAATTATGTTCATTATGCAGAGTGAGCTTTATACTTGGTTACCATCTGTTTCTTGCATTTTTTATGTTGGAAGCAAGGATCACCGGTCAAAATTATTTTCCCAAGTTAGTGTGCCTTAACTTAATTACTTAAAATGTTCAGAGTATTCTGTTATTCATTGATGAATTTTCTTTTAGGAGGTTTGTGCTATGAAATTTAATGTCCTCGTGACTACTTACGAGTTCATCATGTATGACCGGTCAAAACTATCAAAAATCGACTGGAAGTATATCATAATTGATGAAGCACAGAGAATGAAGGATAGAGATTCTGTTTTAGCTCGTGACCTTGATAGATATCGTTGCCAAAGACGTCTGCTTTTGACAGGAACACCATTACAGGTCAGCTTTGCTTTAACACCATATGCCTTATAGTAAAGGGTAATGTCTGTGAATGTATGTATTCATTCATTTCTAATTTTTATTGTTTCCCAGTTAGACCAAACACTACCAGCTCAATCATCAAGTCTGCAGTTTATTTTTCTTGTTCAGCTTGTGCTTCCTTTTATAAGAAAAGTTCCTTTAAATTTTCCAAATACACTCACATGAGTAATTGCTGTTTTACTTGCTGAACTAGTAGTTAGAATTAACCTGCATTGGAACCTGTACAATTTAGACTCTTATTTAGATATCCTCAAGATATGTGTTTACATCATTCCATATATGAGGAGATTATGTTCTGCAGCTTCCTTTCTGGGTGATGAGGACAGGTAAGGCATTAGGGGAAAAATTATACAGAACCATGTAAAAAACCAATGTTAAGAATATTTTGATCCCATTAACATGGCAGCAATGTTTGATTTTATTGTTATCCAAGAAAAAACAATAATTCAGTTCCAGTGTGTACAACTGTTTTCCATTTCGTTTTCAGTCTGCTGAATTTATTACATTTAGGGAGGGTTTATGTTTAACAATTAAAAAGAGTGTCCCATATTACATATGGACCAACAATATTTTTTCTTTTATCCCTATTAATGACCGTTATTTTCAATTCAGTGTGCATCTGCATCTTTTGCTGTAGCTTCATACCAATCTCACTGTTGTTAAGACATGAAATTGAAATTTGAAATTGAGGGTTAGAAATAGGGACCAAACATATATTTAAGCCAAAAATTCAAATATGCTCCAGTAAGTGTTTGTTGCTAATTAGGAATAGAGCACTTGATGACAAGGCTAGATTTAGTTTTAACAAAGCTAGTAGTCTGAGTGTTGTCTTGGGTTGTGCATACCTGATAAATGAGGCTAAGCATGGTACTAGGCCCATTAATTGTTGTATTTTGTTCATGTAGTTCTTTTTTGTCCCAAGCTAGTTAACATTTCAGATACTATTATGGTATATGTTTGTATTTTAATTTTAATTACATTCAAAAGTGTGAATAAGTTCTCCTGTCAATTTTATTTCTGATTATGTTAGTTGTGCTTCTTTAGCCAGTAACTGGTATTGCAGTCAAAGTTCAGAGCATTTAGGTGTATGTTCTACATGACTATATACTGTCAAGATAATGCCAATGCACAAATCATATAGATACATGATACACTGTAAATTTTGTTTGATCGAATCGTAAATAGTGTGTTTTATGTCTCTGCAGAATGATTTGAAAGAACTCTGGTCTCTCTTAAATTTACTTCTTCCTGAAGTTTTCGATAATAGGAAAGCCTTTCATGATTGGTTCTCTAAACCATTTCAAAAGGAAGGTCCCACTCAAAATGTAGAGGATGATTGGCTTGAGACAGAGAAAAAAGTTATTATTATCCATCGACTTCATCAGATTTTGGAGCCTTTCATGCTCAGGCGTCGTGTTGAAGATGTTGAAGGCTCCCTTCCACCAAAGGTGTGATTATAGCCCCCAAACTTATGTACTTGCTCATAATCTGTTTTCTCAATGCTAATAATGATGCTTCATTGCAGGTTTCCATAGTTTTAAAATGTAAAATGTCAGCTGTCCAAAGTGCCGTTTATGACTGGGTCAAATCGACTGGTACCCTTCGTCTTGATCCTGAGGATGAGAAACGCAAGCTTCATAGGAATCCATCATATCAGGTGAAGCAATATAAAACTTTAAACAACAGATGCATGGAGCTGCGTAAGACTTGCAATCATCCATTGCTTAATTACCCATTCTTCAGTGACCTATCCAAGGAATTCATTGTAAGATCTTGTGGAAAATTGTGGATCCTGGATAGGATTCTCATAAAACTTCAGAGAACTGGGCATCGAGTTCTACTTTTCAGTACCATGACAAAACTTCTAGATATCTTGGAAGAATATCTACAGTGGCGAAGACTTGTTTACAGAAGAATTGATGGGACAACAAGTTTGGAAGACCGTGAATCAGCTATAGTGGACTTCAATAGCCCTGATTCAGACTGTTTCATCTTTCTGCTTAGTATTCGAGCTGCTGGACGAGGGCTTAACCTTCAGTCTGCTGACACGGTTGTCATCTATGATCCTGATCCTAACCCTAAAAATGAGGAGCAGGCTGTGGCCAGAGCACATCGTATTGGACAGACAAGAGAAGTCAAAGTTATATATATGGAAGCTGTCGTTGACAAAATCTCTAGTCATCTAAAGGAGGATGAGCTGAGAAGTGGAGGCACTGTTGATATGGAGGATGAACTTGCAGGTAAGGACCGCTACATTGGGTCCATTGAGAGCCTCATTAGGAACAATATTCAACAATATAAGATAGATATGGCTGATGAGGTTATTAATGCTGGACGGTTTGATCAAAGAACAACACATGAAGAGAGGCGATTGACATTGGAGACATTATTACATGATGAAGAAAGGTATCAAGAAACTGTCCACGATGTTCCCTCACTACAGGAGGTAAATCGCATGATTGCCAGAAGTAAAGAGGAAATTGAACTGTTTGATCAAATGGATGATGAATTTGATTGGATTGAAGAGATGACACGATATGATAATGTGCCTAAGTGGCTTCGAGCCAATACAAGAGAAGTAAATACTGCTATTGCTGCTCTATCAAAAAGACCATCAAAGAACACTTTATTGGGTGGTAATATTGCCATGGAATCAAGTGAATTTGGTTCTGAAAGAAAAAGAGGACGACCAAAGGGAAAAAAACATCCTAATTATAAAGAGTTGGATGATGAAATTTTGGAATACTCTGAAGTAAGCTCTGATGAAAGAAATGGATATGCACATGAAGAAGGGGAAATAGGAGAATTTGATGATGACGGATATAGTGTAGCTGATGGAGCTCAGACTATTGATAAAGATCATTTGGAAGATGGTTTGCTTGGTGATGCTAGATTTGAATTTCCTCAATCCTTAGATAGTGCTAGAAATACTCAGATGGTTGAAGAAGCTGGTTCCTCGGGGTCATCCTCGGACAGTCAAAGATTGACACAGGTGGTATCACCATCAGTCTCCTCTCAGAAATTTGGTTCCCTCTCTGCATTAGATGCCCGGCCAGGTTCCATTTCAAAAAGGATGGTATGTGGCTAATGGCTATACATGGGATGCTGATACTATTTTATTTTCACTGATTCTTTTGTTCTATCTCATTATTATTAAATTTTATGACGATTTTTGCCACAGACAGATGAGTTAGAGGAAGGGGAAATTGCTGTATCTGGTGATTCTCACATGGACCATCAACAGTCTGGAAGTTGGATTCATGATCGTGAGGAAGGTGAGGATGAGCAAGTTCTGCAGAAACCAAAGATTAAACGCAAACGCAGTCTTCGTGTTCGACCCCGACATCCCACTGAAAGACCTGAAGAAAAATCTGGTAGTGAAATGACATCTCATTTGGCAGTCCAAGCAGACCACAAATATCAAGCGCAACTTAGGACTGACCCAGAATCCAAAGCTCTTGGTGACTCAAATGCCAGCAGGCATGAACAAAACACACCATCATTAAAAAATAAACGAACTTTTCCTTCAAGGAGAATAGCCAATACATCCAAATTGCAGGGATCACCGAAGTCTAGTCGGTTGAATTGCATGTCTTTACCTTCACAAGATGGTGGTGAACACTCCAGAGAAAGCTTGGAAGGGAAACCTATTAGTGTTAGTGGATCTTCAGCTCATGGCACTAAGATGACTGAAATTATCCAGAGAAGGGTATGCATCTTGAGTTGATTAATCTCGTGTCTTTTTCGATAGTGGTCATGTTTGCTTATGAAGTGAATCTTACTGCTTCCATACAATGAGAACAAGCAGAAATCTATTAGTTTTTCTTTATCTACAGTAGTAATATAATAATAATAAACATAATGTATGGTTGCCAATAAGGGTTTGTCCACTCTGCTGAATTAACAAGGTTGTCTGGGGTTCAGTTCTTACTCGTATTCCTACATTTCTAAGTACTAGTCTGAGTCCTTGTTGAGGCGTATGGCATGCCCTAACTTAGTAATGGGGAAGCTTCCCCTTCCCCCATAAAACTAAATTGCTGAGGTATCTTTACTGGTTACAATATGAAAAACATTTGACTTTCATTACCATTTTTTGACTAGACTTATCTCAATTTTCATGTTGTCTCATCTACTAAAAAGTATTTAAACTCATTTCATTTCTGTTATGGCAGTGCAAAAATGTAATTAGCAAGCTCCAAAGGAGAATAGACAAGGAAGGCCATGAGATTGTACCATTGTTAACAGATTTGTGGAAGAGGATTGAAAATTCTGGAAACAGCCTGTTAGATCTACGAAAAATTGATCAACGAATTGATAAATTTGAGTATAATGGAGCAACAGAGCTTGTATTTGATGTGCAGTTCATGTTGAAGAGTGCAATGCATTTTTATGGTTTTTCACATGAGGTTAGGTTTCTCACCCGTATCTGTACTTTTTTGGCTTTTGATGGAAGCTGTTGCACTAACTTGCCCTCTCGGGATGGGAATCAATCAGTTCTCAAAAACTAAGCATATTTGGTTCAATGTTTTAAATCCCGGATAGTGAAGCCTAGCAGCTGGGTTAAAAAGCACGATTGCGAGATAGCCACTATTTTTCAAATTTTTTATAGTTTATATAATGTATATTATATGCATATAAATTTTAAAAAATGATATAAGTTATTCAAAATTGATATCATTCATAATTAATAATAAAAAGTCATAGGTGTCTTAAACAAAATATACAAGTAAACCAACAAAAGTGAAATACAAGTTTCCTAGATTGGAATTATCAGTCATCATCTTTTAATTTCAAGTCTTTATCATTTTCAATATTTTTACATCCCAAAAAATAACCCTCCAGAAAAGACCTAATGTCTCTGTTCTAAGGTATTATTTTTGGATTCAACACATAATGCTGCTACAGCGCCCTTTATGGCCGCCATTTGGTCTACTTCAACTGCTACACTAAACTTTTTGCTGCAGCAGACCCTGTAGCGGGCCAGGGCCGTTCCACACTGCCATAGTGCTCTATTTAAAACCGTGATTTCGTTTTTGTTTGAGGAAATCTAAATGTATGATCTTGAGTTACTTTGGTACAAGCCAGAGCATAAACTTAGTGGACATAAAACATTTTTTGAAGCCTCATCTTCAAGTATGCATTGTATTCTATTATAGTGTTGGAAAGCCTTAATTGTGATGGCCCGCCTTAGTTGTGGCCTTTATGGACATCCTTAATTATAATGTTGAAGGCGATGTGTTTAGTTTTGACATCAACTAAAGATATGCCATAAATAGAGCTAAAAAATCTTGGACAATTTTCACTTTACAAATTAGTGTTGTATGTTTAAGTTATGCCCTAGCTCAAATTCTAAGAATCACTAATTGCATCTTAACTGGTTTTTTCCCTTTTGTTTCCATGAACTTGGTGAAACACGGAACCACCTCTCAAAAACTGGTTGGAAAATTTCCTAAAGATTTATTGTAGCTACCCTATTCTGCTAGTTGAGCCAAAGTTCGGAACAAAAGTCTAAAACATTAATACGAAGTCCAAAGATTAATTGGTCACTCTTATCTTCCGCTTACAACTTTTGTCCTATCTTGGCTTTAAGATCAAGCTTTTGTGTCTGTGCTGTTCAATGGTAGTTGTCCAAACAATTTCACCACCCTGATTATGTTTGTTATGGATATACATGTCTTTAGCTTTAACCAATTCAATCGTGTATGTTCTGATGCTCAATATGTTCAAGATTACTGTTGTAGATAACATGATTAAGATTATATGATCTCTGCTGATTCCCTGTAGAATTTATACAAAATATTTGGTGAATGTTAACAGTATTGCTTTTTGCAGGTAAGAACTGAAGCAAGGAAGGTTCATGATCTCTTTTTTGATATCTTGAAAATTGCCTTCCCTGATACGGACTTTCGAGATGCAAGAAGTGCACTTTCTTTCTCCGGTCAAGCTGCTACTGGTACAGTAGCATCCCCAAGGCAGGCGTCTGTTAGCCAAAGCAAGAGGCACAGGCTAATAAATGAAATGGAAACTGAGTCATACCCTTCACAGAAGTCACTGCAACGTGGATCAGCTTCTAGTGGTGAAAACAACAGGATTAAAGTCCATTTGCCACCGAGGGAATCAAGAACTGGAAGCGGTGGGGGCAGCAGCACCAGGGAGCAACCTCAGCAGGAGGATTCTTCTCTGCTCGCTCATCCAGGTGAACTGGTTGTATGCAAGAAGAGAAGAAATGACAGGGAGAAATCTCTGGCGAAATCCAAGACTGGTCCTGTTTCACCATCTAGCATGAGAAGTCCAGGGTCATTGAAGGATGCTAGATTAACTCAACAGGCTTCCCATGCACAAGGGTGGGCTGGGCAGCCATCTCAACAGCCGAATGGATCTGGTGGCTCAGTTGGCTGGGCAAACCCTGTAAAGAGGCTAAGAACAGATTCTGGGAAGAGAAGACCAAGCCATACATAGGGTTTCTCAGGGATATAAGGATGGTAAATAATGGACATATTGCTACTAGTTTCGGGAAGATCTTAGTGGCCCTTCATAGATTTTACCTACCTCCATACTGTTAATATAGATTAGGCCTTAAAAAAGTGTATTTTACGGCTACGTAAATGGTTAAAATGTAAGTTCTCCAATTTTTTTTTTTTTGGATATCTGCATCTTGCAGCTATGAAAGCTTTCCTTAGATGGTAGCTGAAACTATTGTATAGTAAGTCCATAAAATGCATCTGTGGTAGGTCCTGTTTCCCGATGTGGCTATTCCTTCCAGAATCATGTTTACATAAAAGAAGCTACGATCCTTTAATTTGTGTCAAAAGAACAAAAAAAAATTACGAATGAAAATAACTCAAAATAATATTTAAGAAAGCTACAACATTACTCTGAATGTATCAAATGCCCCGAGTTCTGCAATGTTATTTTGAAAGTATGTCACAATCAGGCAATGAAATGATACTCCATATTATTCTCATTTTGATATGTATTAGGTTAGGTTGACTTTTCTTAATTTTTATAAGGAGAAAACTTGGAATATCTTACCTATGATACTGCACAATATATTGTGTTGTTTTTTTAATTATATTTAAAATTGTACTTTGATAATGTGTAATTAAGATGAAACATAATTGTGATTGGATAATAATAACCTCTACAGTGTTTTTGTCTTTTATTTAAGCGTATAAGAAGTCAACTATACTGATGAGAAATGTTTAAGATGATATTTCGTTGTTTTATTTATTTATTTATACATCTTATATATATATATATATATTATAGAGATATCAGTTTTTATTTATTTATCTTATTGATTTTAGTTTTTTAATATAAAGAAATCACTCTTGTTGTATGAGAAACACGTAATTTTATCTCAACGTTATTATGGTATCATAATTATTTATGTTGTGTTTGGATTTGGCCAGTCTGTGATTGTTTGGATCCTTGACTCTGTAGATGAGTATGAGGACCAAATATTGAGAGAGGTAAGTTTTCGATTCTTCTTTCATGAGCAGAGCAAAGTTATGTACATCCTATATGTTTTACTAAAATACCCTTTGCTACATTCACCGTTTTAGTTAAAAATCGTTTTTCAAGCATTACAGAATATTAAATTAATTTTAAATATATTAACTTCTTTATAATAATAATATTATTATTATATAAAATATAATCCACTATGTAATATAATAACAATAAATAATATTAAAGGAATAATAATAAAAATATTAAATAATACTTGAATTTATTTTTTAAAAATATTTAATATTATTATTAATAAAAATAAATAGTAATAAGTAATAATAATAAAAAAATTATAATATGAAAAAACAAATATAGATAGTTTTTTATAATACACAAATTATATAATAATAATTATTATAAATAATATCATTATTTAAATCAACTATAAAAATTACTTTCTAATTATATTTAAAATAAAAATTTATTTTTAATTGAAAAATAATTATTTGCTGATAATTTGTGACCAGATTACGTATATTTTCAAAGTCAGTTCGTACACCGAAAATAATGTTTTAATTACAGATAACTAAAATACATAAACAAAATAATATTTTCTAAAATTAATTTAAATATAAATATAAATTTGTATATGTCTAAATAACATTATTTTTTAAATTTGATGACTGCTAGACAACATATTTTCGTCCTCAAAACTTATGAGCAGATTTAGTGAACAGTCGTATGCTTTTATGAGAGGAAAAGATGTAATAAAAAAAAATGAAGATGTTATTATCTATATGTGAATCTATCTCTGTTGGAGAAAAAAATCATGTAGCTTGTAATATTACTTTTCTTCATTTCAGACACCTTTTCTAAAATACATTTGATAAAACTAACAAAAGAGAAAAGAGGTGGATATGCACAACACTCATCTTGCCATAGAAATGAAAGACAGTGCACCCTTTGCAAATTGCAATCCGAGTACAATGTAAAGTGCATTTGCATTGTTCTTGTTGACATGAAAAACACTCTACTTTGAATGAAGAAATTAGTTCATAAGAAATATTAGGAATAAATTTTTTAACACATCTTTTTGAATAAATATATTTTTTGTTTGAAATTGATTGGAACACATAAAAATGTGAAACTAATATTATTTAATGACTCTCCTATAATTATATGGTTTATTCTTTAATAAATGTGGAGAGATGGGTGCATATTCCACATTAACCATATAGAATACCAATATATAACTGAGAATCAATTAGATATAAATTTACTTCTTAATATGGTATCAAAATTGATTCTAATGAGATATTTTTGAACTTATTGTACCACTTACTATTTGAACATGTGAAATCATCCATAAATATTTAGTTTCACACTCGATATGTACATGTCTCATTATGAAGGGAGATGTTGGAGATCCCACATTAATTAAGATCAAGTCAATTTTATAAGGATGGTTATGTAATGTCTGCACATTCATATTTGGGTGCCGTTATGTTACTCTATATATACATATGTTACTCATTTTAGTGTTTAGTATGGAAAACATAGTTTGTATCTTTCCTTCCTCTACAAATACATGCACAGTTTCTCTCCACTCTTATATATCCTTACATGGTATCTAGAGCCAAATGTTTTCTCCGTCTTTCTCTTATCTCGCTATGTCTTTGTCGTCTTTTGCAGCTTTGCTTCAAGATTCACTTTTTCTTTCTTTTACTCAATTGCATACCTTCTCTACTCCACTCCCTTTAAAGCTTGATGACGATAACTATCTTATATGGCAACAACAAAATCTTGAACAAGTTCGTAGTTACAAACTTCTTCCGTTTCTAGACGAATCAACCACTCTTATGTGGTTCCTTACACTTGATGATGTTGTTTATGTGGGTTATGACTCACCTTTTCCATTTCCTTGGCATAATTGAGAGGTTACTTACCACAATTAATTGTAATCAAAGGGAGCACAATTAATTATTATCAAAGGGAGGTTACTTACCATTAATTGTTTTTATTGTTGTTGTCTCCTAGAACCAATATATATATAGTGGCTTCCTTCAAGCGCTGTAACACAACAAATAGCAACATACACTTGCTTCCTCTCTCTTCTCATATACTCTCTATTTCTTCTTGGTTGTAAGTGTTTAACCCAGAGAGAATTTGTTTTGGAGCTATTTATCTATTAGCCTGAGAGGAATTCATTGTACTCCCAGTACCATTATAGTGGAAGTTTTGGCTCTCTCCCACTACCAGTATCATTCTCATTTTCCTTGTTACTTTAATTTCTCATAATCTTTGGTTGAAATTATCATGTTTCCACACACGATATCCCTACAGTTTCCAAGACTATAAGTCTTGTGTTTATTTTCCATAAGCAACAGGATCAAATTCTTGTTTCTTGACTTTTAGCCTCCATGACCACATCTATTTTAACAAAAATGGTTGGTCTTCAATCTGTTTTTTAAATATGAAAAAATATACACATTTATTATGCTTTCCAAGCTTATGCAAAAGGGAAGAAACTTAAACATCAATTGAATACTCCCAAGCATGATCTTCCATTTCGACATATCTTCTTGATATCAAGAAGATTATAGATACTCTTTCTACCATAGGTTCACTGATCTCTGCATAGGATCATCTTTAAGCAATTCTTGATGGTTTATCATATGAATATGACTCTTTTTATAACTTTTGTTACTTCACACATCAACCCTTACACTGTTGAAGACATTGAGACCTTGTTGATAGCTCAAGAAAAGCATTTTGAGAAGCATATATCTAATGAACAACACCTGCTTCAAGCGAATATCACTTTTTCTCCGTAGAACTCTAATAATCAACCAAAGCTTCACCCACTGGTTATCAAACTCGAGGAGGACGTGTTAATATAAAAAACAATTTTTCCAATAAACGACAATTTGGTTTTCGTAACAACATCAAGAATCTCTAGAATTTTTCTTCTTCTATGATTTCTTCACATAATAATAGAGTTCAATACCAATTTTGCAACAAAATTGGTCACATTTCCATAGACTATTGACACAGCTATGACAATGCTACTTCTACAAACATTACTGCTATAGCGATATTGAGGCGTCATTATTGGGAACTTCTTTCACCATTAACAACCTTTTATGGTACCCAAATAGCGGTGCAACCCATCACATAACTCATGAGAACAATGTTTTCTCTAAAAAGGCTTTATACAATGACAGTAATATTGTTCAACTTGGTAATGGGTAAGGTATGAATGTCAAACACGTTGGCTCAACTATGTATACTAACTCTTACACGCATAAATATTTTCTCTTACACAATCTTCTACATGTCTCTTTCATAAATAAGAATCTTACGAGTGTTTCATAGTTTGCCAAGGATAATAATATATATTTTGAGTTTTATCCTAACCATTGTCTTGTTAAAACTCAGGATACTAAGGAGATAATCCTCTGAGGAAAAATTAACGATAACTTATATGTTTTTCCATCATTACAGCCTATTATGAAACCATCTATTTTTCATATGACTTGCAATCCTGTGGTGACTCCTTTTCAATTATGGCATTCCCAGTTTAACCATGCCTCTTCTAAGAATGTTCATCTTGTTATTCAACTATATAATGTTACTCATAGAAAACATACTTCTTTTTATCAAACTTGTGATTGCGCTAAGTCTCATCAGTTTCTATTTTTGGATTCTAAAATTGTGTACACCAAACCTTTTGAATTGGTTTTTGTTGATATATGGGGACCATCACCAGTTGCTACACCAAATGGTTCCAAGTATTATATTGTTTTTCTTTATTCCTTTTACCATTACACATGGTTGTATCTTATTCATTCTAGATCTTAAGTTATGTTTGTCTGTTTATAATTCAAACTATATGCTGAAAAACAAACAAAAAATGTTTCAAAATCTCTTTAATCTGATAATGCTAAGGATTTTTTTTTCTCTCACACCTTATCTCAGTGCTAATGGAATAAATTACCACTTGATTTTTCCTCATAGACATGAACAAAACAATTCTATTAAGCGCAAACACATACACATTATTGATACTGGTTTATCTCTTTTGGTTGGATCTTCTTTATCTGTCAACTTCTGGGGTGAGGCTTTCTCCGTTGTTGTTCATATTATCAATAACTTACTCGTGTTTTAAACAATCTTAATTCCTACTAAACTTTGTGTTCTATGAAGTCAAATTACAAGTTTTTAAAGATTTTTGGATAACAAGCACACCCATTATATCTTTGTATATATAGTGTTCACTTTTTGTTTCAAAAATCTTTAAAAACCCTCGCATAAGTTTAGAGGGAGATGTTACATAATACACTTAATGGAGACACATACATGTATGAGTACCCCTCTATCTTTGTATATATAGGTTACTCATTCTAACATTTAGATATGAAAAACACAATTTGTATCTTCCCTTTCTTTTTAAATGCATGCATGCATAGTTTCTCTCCACTATTAAACATCCTTACAAGATGAATTAGAATTAAACTCTGACAAATGTAACTAACAGTCCTAGGCTTAATTTTGGATGATTCACATTTCATTATTAGATTTACATTTACCCACATTGCTCAAGATCCCATTTGTGAAATCATAGTTTAGTGAAAAAGAAAAGCTTTTCTCATCTAGGCCCACAAAGCATAACCTCTTTTCATTTGTCCTTTTCCTCAATAATATTTGGCACAAAAGCACTACTAAGCAGCATTAGTTTTTGGTTTAGAAATCACATCACATCACATCAATAAATTATCTTGTATATATCATCGTGACTCCATTATCCTCAACTAATAGAGTTTCTTTGTCATGGCTATGCTTTTTCAGGGAAGAATCGTTTTCTTTGCCGAATTTAAAGGATTTAGATTCTGTCAAATCTATTTTCATTGCAAGGACAGACCAAGATGAACTGCATTTTTTAATTTGTAATATGTAAGTAATTATTCTTAAACTCTACACCAACAACACAAGTTAATTATTGTATCCATTGATTAATATTCATACTTATTTGTTTTATTTATCTTCAATAGTAACACAATATGGTATTATTCAATAATAATAGGATCATGTTTCAACCAAGATCTAGCACCACATATTGATCCCTCATTATCAATTCAATAAGGTAGGGACATGATCAAATTTTGTAACCTTTATCAAATTTTGTGTTCCTATGTCAATATATAGGAAACCATAAACATCTCATAAATAATATGATTTAGATTGACAATATTAGAAAAAAAAACCTAAACTTCTATTTCATTTACAAAATGAAAATCTTAATTTTTTTAAAAGGATGAATATATAATGGCTGACCCACTAACAAATTTTGATCAAGCGTCTATAGATTTGATTTTTTTTTTTAAATAAGATTTGATACATGAAAAAGATATAATTGAGAATTGTTGCAATATAAGTTTGATCCACTCAAAACCTGCTCTCAATATAAAAACTATGTTTATACTGTTAAAAATCACCCCTTCTAATACATGTTTCTTCTTATTTCTTTATCTACTACCCTACAAAAGAAAAAAAAGTCATTAAATAGAAATTAATTTTAGAGACAAAATCATTACTTGTTATATTAACTAAATTAGATACTATTTTATAGACTAAAAAAATGATTGATATCTAAATTAGTTTCTATTAGTGATAAATAACTTTTAAATTGGTATATAATTAGCTACCAAAGTTTTAGCTACCAACTTTAGAATCTAAATAATTGGTAGCTAAAACCTTGGTAGTTGTTCTTACAGGACCTAGAAACAATTAACTCATTCTCCTTTTGTCTTCTCAACTTCTCGGTCTCTTGATATTGACTTGGGCTTTCAGCTACAAGGTCCATAGACTTGAACTTGGACTAATTCTTGGGTGTGGGATATGGGCTATCACTTGTCGGGCTTGGTCAGATTCAACTTTCGGCTTCTGGGCTTATGGTCAACTCTCAGGCAAGTGTGTACCTGCAAGGGGCTCCGATGATAAAGTCAGAATTGATTTTGCTTAATTATTAGATAAAATTCACTCTACTTACCTCTAAAGCATATCACCTATTTATAACACTCACTTATTGGGTTTTTGAGTTAATTGGGGTTTTACTCTTTTCACCCTTGCAATTACTAGATATATTGTAGTTGTTTTGGACCCATCTATTGGGCTTTGGTAAAGTGTTTCCTGATCTTTATATTTGTTTATTTTAATTTAGCCTTTCATTATGCTAATGACTTCTCGTCCTTTTGGTCTGTCCAATACAGTAGCTAGATATTGTAATGAGTTACCGGTCGAACTATCCTTTAAATCATGTTTTTTGTCATTAGTTTCATTTTGATCCATTTGCTAAGCTAATCAATGACCACATAAGTATAATGAACTAAGACCGACATCAAATCACTTAAAATAAAGTTTATTCTTCTCTTTCTTACTCCTTGAAAATCATTCCTTGTAATACATGTTCTCATTTTATTTATATATGTTAATGGTTATGATATATCCCTAAAATCTCGAATTAGGGATGCATTAAACATGTTCTATGTGATTATCTCAAATTTAAAAATTATTCCTTTAATCGATCGACATTCGTTATTTTTGGGAGGGTACAAAAATGAACACTTCATAAAAAGTGATTATTTAGGTTTTCGAATGTTTAATCACTAGTAGAGTTGATAAATACTCCATGTAATGAAAACTTGGTTGAAAATTTCTTAAAAAGAGAGAATTTTTTACTTAAGCTTCAAAACAAAGACAAGTTAAGCTTCTAAAACTTAGTTTCATGATTTGGATCTTGATGTTTTTGGTTAGGATATGGTGTGATTGATTTAAGGAAGGCTAAGGGCAGATTTTTAAGCAATCTTAGGAAGTTCTTGAAGGTTTAGAAGAAAATCTTAAGTTTCTTATGGTAGGGATAATGAAAGCTTAATTAGGTAAGCAAAAATAAGTTTCTTAGTTGGTATTTCTTGGAGTTTTGATGTTATAACAATGGAGTTAGGTTTCATATAAGACTAGGTTTAAGAAGACTTGTTTTGAACGATAAAACCTTCCTTAAAGGTTTCTTGGGTGATGGACGAATGATATGTGAGGCTCGGTGAAGGATTTTCAATAGTTAGGTGTAGTGAAGGGAGTTTGGCTGAATATGGTTCTTGAATTTTAGGTGGTTCTTGACAACTTTTGATTGATGAAAAAACAAGAGATGCACATAAAAGATGCAAAAATGAAATTGAAATAGACAATAGAAGATAGTAAAAAATTACAAAGTAAATGAAATAAGGGTAAGATACTATGGTGGATATCATACTAGATGTACATAACCAAGAAGGTGGGCTATAACCACTAAAGGTCCTTAATATACTCTATAGTATGTTCTGAAAAAGATAAGAGAATCATTGGTTATTGAGAAAAACTCAATTAATTATACAAAAGACTATTCTAAAAGTTTCTAAAGACTATTCCAAAAATTTCTATTGAGTATTCATTATATCTAATCTATTCTACATGAATATATGGAATTCTAGTTTTCATATAAGCATCAATCTAACCTAAGTTATCTTTTATCCAAAAACTATGCTATCATATATCTCTCTCCAAGCCACTTTAATTTGATAGAGGAGGTTTTTTCCTTTTTCTCTTTTTGTATGTAAGATCCCTATCTATTATTTGTAAAATTGGAATGATTTCTAATTGACTTTTGAAACTTTAGCCTTTTACTTAAAAAAAAACTCTTACCCTTATTCATTTAAGAAAAGTTTACCTTTTTAACATTTAAATTACATGCTTTTTGTGTGTGGTTTATATGTTATGCTGTCTAAACTTACCTTTGTATAAAATTAACATATTATAGGTTGAAGTATCCCCTATAGATTCATTAATTTTCATGTAGGCTCCACAATGATACCGTATTTAAAGATTAATTTGCCATACAAAAAATTTAAGTAACATAAAAATTCTTCATATTTAGTTAACTCTTTTGAAAATATTCCTAATTATATAAAATAGCATTATTAACCAAGGAAATAAGAGAAAGTGTGTGCATGAAAAGATAGGAAGAGAGGTAGTGTTTTAAGAGAAACATAGTAATGTTATATTGAATAAGATTTGACCAACTAAAATTTATCCCACAAATAGTTTTAATAAATGAAATTAAATTGTAAAAAAAAACATATTCGTTAAAATAAATAAAAAAGTGTCCACCATCATGAAAAATTGACCATTCATTTCAAAGTAGAAGGAATTGATTTCATTTTAGATTGTAATCTTAATTACTATTATGAGATTTAAGTAGCATCTTCTTCACTTTCCATTCTCTCTCATATCTGAAAAGGACTTTTCATCCTTGCCTTAATTCTAGGAACATAGTAAACAATGGAATATCCATCACATTAGTGATTGCACCAAATGTCAGAAGATTAATAGCTCCATCCTCTTCCATTCTTTTTTCTTCCAAAACTCAATCCAACCAAACAATTACACATAAATATTTTTGGGAAAGTTCCCAATTGCTGTTAATGATCTTCACAATAGTTTTCATATGCATGAATTACTTGTTTATCCTAATTATAATGAAGCCAAGTTGATCAAGAATAAAAGACAAATTTAATAAAATTATATTAACATTTGTAAACTTTCTTTTTACCATGTCATTGAGTAAATAATTTTATCATACTTGTAGGTGTCTTTAATTCTTTTTTGAAAAATTAAGAAATATAATAAATTCTCCAAAACTTTTAAAAATATTTATTAAAATTATATTTTACACTTTTATTCCTTTATAAACTAATTAAAAATAATAAAGGTATAAATAAATAATTAATATTGTCTAAAAAATTTAAAAATCACAGATATATAGAAACAAAAATATTTCAATAATAAAACTTTGATAACTTTTAATGATAATCTCTTTTAAAGTTATTCCTAAGTGATTTTTCATTGATTCTCAATATAAAAATTTACACTGACAATACATAAAAAAAATTAAAAGTTAAAAAAGGAAAAAGATCAATTACCCGAGTCTCTTTCCAATTTATTAAAATATTATGTTAAGATTCCCCAGTTTCAAAATTAAGTATATCCAATTTTAATAGAATTAAATTTGAATCATTAAAAAATAACTGGAGGGTATTCCCAAACTAGTCTTAACCATATATATATATATAACATTGAAAGGTATCCATGGTAGAGGAAACTGATTTTGATGTGTAGCCAAAGAAGCACTTAATCCATTCAAGTAAAGGAGTAAGAATAAATAAGATTGCATGAGGAAATCAATGGTACATTATTTACAGTGAAAGTGTTGAAGAGTAAGAACTAATAGAAAGGAGAATTTTCCACTATCACAACCAAGTGCATTACATTTGATGAAGTGAATTAACATGACTAGAACATCATGTACAAGTAAGATAGAATGAGAAGAGCAGATCATACATGCAAGACTAGGGATCTGCCTTACCAGCAACCTGTTCATCACTAGAATCATATTCATCTTCACTTAGCTCCTCATCACTGGATTGTTCTTCTGTTGCAGCTCCTATGTCCTCAGGTTTAGCATACTTCTCACAGTATTCTGAAATTTGAAGTAAAACACACAAATGTTACATTCAGAAACCAATGCTCCTGAAAATCATATAGAAATTGTTTTTGGCAACAATTCAAGCCCAGATAACAAATCAAACTCAAGAGGGATACTTTCTACAAGTCAGTGCTCATAAAAGTCAGCAAAAGACAAAGTGATTCTAAATTTCCTTATGAATGATATACATATCATTGCCCGTGTTGAAACTTCACATGGTACAGCTGATTGACAATGAAGAAAGGTATGAACTTGTGTGGTGGTAGATGTGGGTAATGGCCATTGAGTTTTCAACCAGTCCCACACATTGACACAAGTAACATTGCCACAACTAAATGATGCAGGGGCAACATGATGGCATCTCATAATTAAAAGCTAATTATCAAATTATCTCCATCTACTTACTCAATGAAAGGTTCATTTCCTTACTTTTCTGTTTAGGATTAGGAGGAAGTGTCAAAGCAGTGGTAGATGGAGGTAAATCAACTCTTTTGGCAGATGATAGTTATAGATAGTAAAGTTTATGATGCAGTCAATGGAAGAAAGAGAAGCAAAAGATTTTGTGTTAGCAATTGAATAACAAAAGGGGACTGTGAATTATCAGTAAATTGTTAAAACTGTTTGTGAGATTGTGTAGGTCAATGCACAATCTTGTCAATGTGAGTGAACATTAAAAAATACAGACATGTATATTAAATGAAATTTCTACATCAATGAGCACCTTTAACCCTTTGTTCATAACTGGTTCGATCACGCATCAGTAAAGCTGCAGCTTCTCCATTCAAGGGGTCTGACGGATTGGGATACAGAAGAAGTTGTGGTAAAAACACTTCAAACACATTGACAAGATCTGAAGGAATGCATATACTTTAGACATATAACAATAAATTAATAGGAAACCAAAAATTTTCTCCAAGGGTTGGGTTTAAAGAAAGAACATTACCAAACATGGGACTCCAGGTTTGATTGATAACATCAAGACAAACTGATCCTGACCTGAAGTTATCATTATCCAATGTGATCAATCACTTAACTGTTCCTAAAATTAACACAAGGTAAATTACTCAAGGTATATAGTTTCATAGCAATAGTACAAGGTTCTTACATCTCATCAACATTTGGGTGATAGATCTTATTGATAAAGCCTATGGAAGGAGATTTATAAGGATAAGCATCTGGCAGCTCAACTCTTACTTTCCACACACCTCCATGATAAGGACCTGCAAGGAACCATCACAAGTATGAAAAGGATTAAAAAAAATCAGAGGTCCATAACTCAGTAACAACAACTTTCGAAAACAAACATTCGATCTCAGTTCAATATCTAGAACCAGGGACAGAACAATAAACAAAAGTAAAAAAACAGCAACTATCATGCCCATAAATTCCTAGTAACCAAAAACCAATCCGTAAAAAAAATCATCCCCATCTTTTCCGGTAAAAAATAATTGTTCTATTAAGACTTAGAGAACCACAATATGAAGAAGGAGAAATCAATAAGAAGACAAATAGAAATTGCTTTGTGCAATAACTCTGCAGAATGCACACGGAGCAATCAACACATGAAATAAAAACAAGAATTAAAAGGAGACAAGATTATGAGTTCCATACAAGAATCTTGATGTTGCCAACCAAATCTAAATCTAGAACCACAAAAGTCAATATAGGGTTAATCACCACATACCACAAATAGCAACCCATCCTTTTTCATCCAAAAAAGTTCACAAAAATCACCAAAACTAGTGACAAAGATAAAACAAAGGAGAATTTACTCTCATTGGGTCCATGGAAATGCACATAGAACTCTTGCATTCCATCGTTAATCATCTCCACCTTGTAGTCACTCATCATCCTAACAATTGAAGAGAAAAAAGCCCAAAATCAAGAGAAGAATCCAGAGTCAAACTCAGACACCCAATTAGAAAAAGATTGTAACTTGAATGAAAACAAAAAACAAAAATGAAAAAAAAGAGGTGGGTATTAACAGTTTCATCAAGTCCATCTCTCGCCGCTTGCTTGGAGAAGACATGGTGTTTGATTTTCCTTTGAGTGTTTGAGATGTTTTCTTTTCCTTAGTTACTTGCTTTTCAGGAATTAAGAGAGAGATGTTTGGGAAGAAGAGAAAGAAGAGGTTTGTGGGAGACCTTTGCTTGTGCAACTGGTAGAAGAAAATTGGTTCAGACAGCAATCACCAAAACTGGGGACTTACATAGTAACAATAATCAAAAAAATAAAAATATTTTTTATCAATGAAAATACATTGTTTGTATAAGCAGAGTGTAACAAAAACTAAATTTGCTAAAAAAAGGATCCATAGCTTTGGCTTTTGTTTGATAATCAAGAACAAAAATAAAAAGCTAAAAAAATTAGAAAAGAAAATAACCCTGAAAATAGACATTGAAGTAATAGCCTACCCTTTTACATGCCTTGCAAGATTCCTTCAAACCTAATTCCCATTTCCCATGTTGCACCTTTTCACCGTCTAAGTTAAAATATTCCACCTTTAATATTTTGGTAAATTAAATAATAGAAGATTTGGTCATTTACGTTTCATTTTGTTCCCCACGTCATAAACCCTTACCTAGAGTCACATGTCAAATGTAACATTAAAATCCATTTCAATGCCTAAACTAATTGTATATAACTATTCCACTTCAGTATCTGATATGTTAAAAAAAAAAATTGTTCATATATTTTCAATCAGATAATCCACTCAATTGCTTTTGCAACACATGATTTAGAGCTTAGTTTACACTGTTCTTATCCTTTTAAAGACAAAACGTGTGGGAACATCATCCATATCTAGATGATTCTCCAGTGGGACAAGTAAATACATTAAAATCACAAAGCAAAACAAAAAACTCTGTCGCATGTTTTTTTTACTGCAAGATTCTTTATTGCATGAATCCCACTTAAACATATTTGGTTGGTTTTTTTATTAGCTGATAATTCTAAAATGATGAAGTTATGACACATAGTTTCTACAGCTGTTAATTCCATAGCTTATCCTAATTACAGTGTGTGAGTGTTGTGATGCATACACAACAGCATGAGTCCATTATGTTGATGATGATTCATTGTTTTAACTTTGTTGGACGGTGGTGAAGCTTTTTGTTTGGGTATGGTAGGACAAAGGCGTGTAAAAGTGAAATTCAGATGCATTTCACTTCGGTCTTGGAGAGTGGATAGATACAAAATTTGAATCAGAAACAGAAAAGAAAACAAGTGGGTGTGATTATTTGAGGTACAGAGCAGCATTATTTATTATTATTATTATTTGTTATTTGCTTTCCGACATTGGAAAACCAGAATAAAGTAATGGTGATGAGTCATGGAATGGATGACTCATCTACAGGAGAGAGAGAGAGAGAGAGAGATAGGGAATTTGGTTCTCTAATGTTACCCATTTCACACATCTTCTTTTACCACAAAGTCAAATGGAACCATTTTGCAGGCTTAATTAGGTGTTATTATCATTAGAGAATTTTTATTTTGGACCCAAAAGATCTATAACGCTTCAAATATGTTCTATATTTACTTGTTATATTGGATGGTTGAATGGTGATAGTAATTTTAATTTCTTTTTCTTTCTAATTTTGAGAAAACAGATTGATAACTAGAATCAAGAAATCAAATAGTTGAAGAGATTGTGTTGTTGAAGAAATTTTATATCTTGAGTGATTATGGGAATGTGGTTCATCTTTATGGGTATATGGGTGGACATGATTGAGAGGTCAAAGGTCTTAGTCAAGTTTTTGTCTTCCTATCCAACACTTAATTTCTTTTGATTTGGTAATAAGTCGATATTGATAGAAGTAGTCGAAACATCGAATGTAGTTTTTGGTCTTTGTAATGTTCTCGTTTGATATCCTCATATTTGGTTATAACATGAATGCAGTATTCTGTGTTAATGTCGAAAACATTGCCACTTATCCTTTTATACAGGGAAGGAAAGAAAAATCAGAGGACGAACACGAGAGAAAATATAAGTGAAGTTGAAGACTGGAGTGGTAACTTAGTAAAAAATAATGAATCTCAACTAGGACTTCAGTTTAAGCTAGAAACACATGTATTTTGAGCTGACCTTATGTTATATTTTTTAAAAATTTATGAATTTTTTGTCATGCTCTACGAGTTTCTTTTCCCATTGGGTATCCAATTTTACTTTTAGTCTTTCTTAATAATATTATATGTGAATTATTTATTTAAGGTGAATATTTGTTATTTAAACTATTTTAATATAAGGAGAAAATATTGAGATCGTTATATTTGATACTTATTTTTTTTTTTAAGATTCTTTCTAGATCGGTTTCTATCCTATTTAGATAAATTTTTAACTAATTGTATCTGACTTATGACACCACATAGTCTTTCAGTCTCATATATGAATCTTAGAGGTTTATTAATCGAAATTGACCCTTTTTTTTATCGGCAAATCGAAACTCACCCTATGACACTACACAACCCTCCCAAGTATGAGTAAATACTTAATTTAATTAAGTCGATATTCTACCTTTTAGTATTTTGAACTTAACTTTATGTTTCCTAAACTGAAGTTTTATACTAAATACATCTTATTTTATTTTTCAATCTCCTTGACTTTATAATACTCCAACCAAAATAATCTTAAAAACATGCATCGAGAAAAAGACAATCATCAAAATGTATGACTTGGTGATGATTTTGATTGGATTGAGCATTGGGCTCTATATCATCCAAATTCTTGACTTGAAATTATTTTTATTTGATTGGATCGAGTATTGGACTCGACACCATTCAAATTCTTGAATTGAAATGGTTTTTATTTGATTGGACAAAGCATTGGGTTCGGCACCATCCCAAGTTCCTAACTTGAAATGATTTTTATTTTATTAGACCGAACAATGGGCTTGACACCATCCCAAATTATTGACTTGAAATGATTTTTATTTTATTGGATCGAACATTTGGCTCGATATTATCCAAGTTCTTGACTTGAAATGATTTTTATTTAATTGGACCGAACATTAGGCTCGACACCATCCAAGTTCTTGATTTGAAATAAATTTTATTTGATTAGACCGAGTATTGGACACGACATCATCCAAGTTCTAAACTTGGGAATGGTTTGTATTCTCTTCACTGAAAACATCAATTGAACATATAATAATTATTCTTGTTAAAAACCTTATAGGAAAAATCAATAATATAAAGACCCATAAGTAAAAGAGAGTACATGATCAACTAAAATAGAAACGAAGATTAATCACATTTCATGTTCTTAGTACAAGGTCCCTGTCCAATGATTTCAAATGATATGTTCCCCTTACAATTACTTCACGAACGCGATATAATTCCAATAATCAATTAAAATAAAAACTAAGACTAATCACATTCCATATTTTTTTGTATAAGGCTACTGTCTAGTGATTCCAAACGATATGTTCTCCTTCCTATTCTTTCACGAACGCGATATGGTTTTACTAAAAATATCAATCAAACATATGATAAACACAAGACAATTATCTTCATTACGCCTCATTAAAAATCTTATAGAAAAAACAAAATGTAAAAGACCTATAAGATAAAAAGTACATAACTTAAACACAAAAGTTCGCGACATCTCATGTTTAAGATCATCTCTCCTTCCTATTGTGTCATTTTCCTTCTTTTCACTTGAATTTATGAAAATGAAGCAAGATTGATTTATCTACTCCCCACAGTGGTAGCCAAAATATTATAGTAAAAACTGATAAATCTTAACTAGATCATTGAGTTTAAATAAGAAACATAGGAATCTTTGTATTGTAACTAAACTTATGTTCTACCTTCTTTCAATCTTACGCATCACTCCTTTTATTTAACGAAGGGATGAAGGTTTTCATTTAATACATATAAAAGCATGAAACCTAATTACTTATTTAATGAGGAAATGAATGTTTAGATTTGATTTAATGTAGAAATTAAGAATATCAAAATGAGTAATATTAATTTTAAGCTTAATGTTAGAATGTTAGAATTATTTTTTCTAACATATTACTATCAATGATTTTTTACAGTGTCATTCTGAAGTAATTATAGACATGTCAAAATTAGATTCAACCTTTAACTACTCTTGCAGATGATGACTAAAGAAAATAATAGTTTTAGCCTTATCTAAGTAAGATGCTTTATTTATTTATTTTCTTTCAAGACTCAAATGTAGTTCAACATTTAATATCCAAAGATAATTAAATCTTTCTTTCCCATAATATCACGTCTTACACATTCAAATTTTATAAGATTTAAAATATTTATAACTAGAAGAAATTAGAATATTGATAATAATCACAATGTAAAATAATTATTAAACTAATAAAATAAAAAGTGTTGGAATAGCAAAAAAAGAGGAAGAGAGGATAGAAAATAAATTGTCTGTATTAATTTACTAAAGAATATTTTATCTATAGGTACAACATATACAATTAAAAAATACAACTCAAGAGTTAATGTTTAAGTCATAGATTACAAATATAAGTTCATATAAATATTAATAACTATGTGCAAAGATATGTAGAAAATCAATGGAGAAATATTTCATAACAATATTCGAAAGTTATAATATAATTAAATATAAAATCTATTCATCATGATCTAGCAAAATTTTCTTTATTATGTAATGGAAGATTAATCATAATTATAATTTCTTGTATGATTTTGTAAGATATAGACATCCAACATAATTCACAAATTTAATTTAAACATGGAAAATATCTATATATATTTTTGTTTTTTTAAGAAAATAAACGATCAACGTTAAGGTGGTAAGAGACTTAAAAATTGGCTCATAGTTCCTGTCCTATTCTTAGCAATAGGTTAATTAATACTGTATTTATTTTTTCTATATATTTTCTTTAAAACTGTTTTAAATTTAATTGTATTAATGTGCAAATTAATTCAACAGTTAAAACTGTACTTAAAAAAAAGTTAATATTGTATTATTTGTATATAATTTATTTTAAATTATATGTATGTATATGAAAATAATTTATTTTCATTTTATTTTACTCAAATCTTAAATATTTTTATCATTATATATATAGTAAAATTATTTTAAAATTTGACTAAATTATATTGTAACAGGCGTGAAAAACAGAAAACTCACACACCCCTCCCCACATAGGCACAAATTTTTTTTCTCTCTCAATCTCTCCCTCTTCTATTCCTTCTCTCCTAATTTTCATTATTTTAAAATTTGATCGCATCACGTTGTATATGAGGAATTAAGAAACATTTCTACTTGATCATATTTTCAAATAGAATAAGTTCTTTTTATTCTAAAGATCCATTATTCTCTATTTTTCTCTATGTCATCAATCTTAGTGGGATCAGTTAAAAAGAGTAATCCTCTCAACTTATTCTATTATATATATACTGAATTTTTATTCTGTTTGGATAACTTGCATTAGACCCTTAAATCTTGAAGTTTATACAGACTGAGAGAATAAAATTCTAGGGGTTGCTTGTAAAACAAGCAATTAAGGTACGTACGGGAAGCTTACTTTACCTTTTTAAATAGCACCCTAGGCTAGAATATCTAAATGTGGAAGAGACGTGGTCCTCATATTCAATTTCTCTTGCAGGGATGTTGTGTGTTTATATATTGTGTTATTTGTTTATATATTATTTAAACTTGTAGAAATATTAGATTTTGATGATTTAGTATTTAAGTGTTGTTTTTTTTTATGTTAAATAGACTTTTGAATATTGTGGATTGCATTTTGAATGATATTGTATGATGAGAATGGTATGGAATTGAATTCATATATTTGGAATAATGCATGGACCGATGTTTGTTTGTGTATTAAGTATTGATGCCTATGTGGTAACAGAGATCTCTGAGTTTTACTGATGATCTAAGTCGCATAGACTAAGATAACAGGTGGTGAGAAGTTGATGGGGGAGTTCATGCACACCGTGACAATATGAGATGCACGGCTTGAGTTGTATTGAACTTACCTTGATCATTTTTCTTGGATTCACTGGTAATCTTTGGATCAGTTGTTAGACTTTGGTAGGACTTACTTAGTATGGATCTTTTGGAAGGCGTTTGTTGTTATTATGTTTGTTGAATATCTTAGATGTGTAGATCCATGTGAGATCTGTGTGATTATTTTATGTTGGAATTTGAAGAAGATTGAATAATTGAGAAATTGATTCATGTAATTTGGTTTTTTCTTTTGATTTGATTGTGTATATTATAAAATTTTATTTTCACTAGCTGACCCTACTTTTCTTGTTGTGTTGTGAACTGCGATGACTGTACTATGTATACGAGCAAATAATCATATAGGTTTTTAAGGTTCTAAAGGGCATTAGGATGTTCTTTTGAACCTTATACTTGTATTTCTATAAGTCTTAATCATGTATTAGGAATGTTTTGAAAAACTCTAAGTTTATATAGAGATACGTAGAACATGTATTGTAATAGTTATATGTATTTTTGAGATGTTACATAACTTATCTTTTGTAAATGAATTTAGTTGTTATAGCATATGAGTTTTTGAATTTTATCTACTAGTTTTTTAAAACATTGTTGAACATACAACTTTTAAGTTTTTTTAGTTGAAATCAGTCAATTATCATAAAAGTATATTATAAATATAATTATTTCAAAAGATGTATAGGTTCAGTTTCAATTGAAATTTGATTTTAAATTTTAGATTATTATTATTATTATTATGACAATTACGACTTTTTTATATTTAAAATAATTGATTATCGTAAAATAAATTATAAATATACATAAATATGATTTTTAAAATTTAAAATGATAATATTTATGATCCTAATACATTATCCATTTTTTATAAAAAAAATTATCTGCAAAAACATTGTTAGATTACTACATTATGTTTTTAATGAGTAACTTCTTACATTAAAAAATAAAGAAGGATAATTAACATATTACGAATACAAAGTTCTTTTATCTATAATATGTTCAAAATACATTTAGATGTTTAAATTGAAATTTTTAAAATGTTAGCAATTATTTTTTATTATCTTACCAAAGTAACTTTTTAAAATATTTTAAATGTTGAAAGTGGGCATAATTAAAATATAGGATTCAAAAAGTAGATGTAATTTAGATTATTAGATTGTACACTTTAAAATTAGATGGTTTTCTTTAGCGGTCCAGGGATAAAATATATTAGTGGTTTGAATTTAAATATTAAAATCAAATTATATTCTATTAAAATATATTTATGGCATTAATATAAAGATTAAAGATTAGCATAGGAAAAATAAAATGTGATATCTTTTGTCACTTATTTTTAGGAGAGTGGAATTTAATTATATTTTAATCTCACAAAATTTATATATAGTAAGATGAACTTTGTATCATCTATATCTATATATATATAATTTAATTATATCTTTAGTTAGGTAGGATATTTAATATGTATTTTTATCTTGAGGATTCAACATCATAAAATTAAGATTTAGTAAGACTCATTTTAATATAATTTTAACTTTAATTCAATTTCACATAACTATTTTAGTAAAATGTTGTTTGGACTCATCATATTTTGATCATATGATTTTAGTAAAGTGTAAGGTGAAATGTGTAACTAGTCGATGTGAAATTTTTAACCATTATAAATAAATAAATAAATAAAATTTTAAAAAATAATTATTAAAATGTAAAATAATAAAATATTGTCAATGTGTATTATATAAAAAAAAAAATTAATAAAAATAAGAATGAGATGACAAAACTATTCGAAAGGTACAACCGATAAAAAAATATAAAAAAAAATATTTATCAAAATCTGTTTATGAAGCTCAGACACTTCTTTTAAATGACGTGTCGGCCTCGGATATTCATATCGGACACCGACACTCGTATAACACTTGTAGGACACGTATCTGAAAAGTGTCCAATTCAAAAAGTATTTTTTGGATTTATGATAATTCTAGTACGGTTCTAACACAAATTTAAAAAAAAATACATTAATTTTCTAAAAACTCAAACTTATTGTATAAATTTTTATTATGATTTAAAAATAAGAAACAAATCCTTTTGAACCAGTCATGAAAAACATTTGTCTGCTCCAAAAAATAATCTGAAACATACTTTTACACATAAATTTTTTATTGTCAATTTATATAATTTATAATTATACAATATATAAATTTGTATCTGTGTTCTACATTTTAAAAATTATACGTATTTTCGTGCTAATGTTTGTATTGTATCAGTGCTAAAAAAAATTGTTATTCACTTTAGTATGCTTAACTTTTGTCTCCTGCAAACATTTTACAGCTGTAAAGGAATTGAAAGGAATCTGAAGGCTTGTAAAATATTATTCTCAACACATGTACTCAATCTTGTATATATAAACTTCATTATATGTGTGCCTATCCTGGTCTTTCTTCTTGTGGAGGTATTTTTCGTGGGAGTATGGGAGAATTTATTGGTGCTTTTTCAGGGTTTCTTGAAGTTCAGACTGCTTTGGTTGCTGAGTTTTATGGAGTTATACATGCTATGGAGGAAG
>Ga0123342_1002049_pt1 | contig 33804 bp, 17 predicted proteins | sample Turbeawhitnodule_FD_89960 | JGI IMG/M metagenome (GOLD analysis project Ga0123342, IMG submission 89960) | Root nodule microbial communities of legume samples collected from Mexico - Turtle bean Mexico white nodule | ecosystem: Host-associated > Plants > Roots > Nodule | place: Mexico: Nepantla... | reverse complement strand
CCGAAAACAAAATGTCCTGGCTTTTCTTCCCTATATCTCATTTTTGTGATTTGTTTATGGACGTGCCTCCTTCGCAGGGTGCAAACAGCACATGAAAGTACTTGTGTGAATTTTCATCGTAATATTTTAGCACAGAATAAAATTGCATAAAGTAGGGCGAAATTTCACAAATTTTGCTAGAGGATAGCCTTGGTTTTTAACAAAATTTCAGAAAAATTGTCTCGAAATAATTTTTTCCTAAAATTCCACGTATTAATCTGGACTGAATTTGGGACAAAACGCGATAAATTTCACGTCAAACGGATGAGTATTCACCTAGGAAAAAGATCAAACAGTTTTACACACAAATGAACCTTCCTTTCAACCCTGGCAGTGATGAGTAAAAAATTTATTGAAAATCTTGTGGGACGAATCTGGGGCTCAAATCTTAGTCAAAACTCAATACACACATTGAAGAATGTCTGGTAAAATTTTCAGACCAAAAGACCCAAGGAATAAGGCGTAGTAAGACCCAGACCCAAAGTGAAAATAACCGGTTTTCCGAAAACAAAATGTCCTGGCTTTTCTTCCCTATATCTTCTTTTTGTGATTTGTTTATGAACGTGTCTCCTTCGCAAGGTGCAAACAACACATGAAAGTACTTGTGTGAATTTTTCAACACAAATTTTCAACACCGAATAAATTTGCAGAAAGTATGACGAAATTTCACAAATTTTGCTAGAAGATAGCCTTAGTTTTTCAATAAAAAAATTCTTTGTCACGTTTTTGCCTTTTAATTATTTAACAATTTTCGTGACTCTTTCAAATGCAACGGCTATCTTAACCAGTTATAGGATCCAACAAGTAAAAAATGTGAAGACAGAAGAAACTAAGTTTTTTTTGTAATTTTTTTATTGGGTCATATCTAAATTCGATTTTCTAGGAATTAACAAGATTTGCATGTTTTATCTGAAACTAAATAAAACAATCAGAATTATTAGATGATAGTATTATTAATAATTATAGTAATATAATTATTCTTCAATTTAATCTATTAATTAAATATATTTTTAAAATATGAAGTTGTTTAGTTTTTAAATATTAAATTATGTAGTCATTTTCAAAATAATTTTTCTAAAAAGTCTAACAATTTATTTTGAAATTACAAATTTTATAAAAAAACTTGTGACAAGTTATAGTTCAATCCAATTTGTTCTTATCTATGATTGGTTGAGGTGATTGAGTATGATAAAAAACAAATAAAGTTTAGTCCAATCCAACTCCTTACACTTCTAACAAAAATTAAAGAAAAATAATTTGATTTGGGGTGAGTTTGGTTTTTGTCAAAAAAAAAAAATAGTTTTAATTCTTCAACTTTATTTATAATTTTTTAAATAAAACAAAAATAATATTTTGAAATTGTATACTATCAAATAAAATTTTATATTATGTAGTTTTTAAACAATTTATAAATTATTACATATGATAATAAGGCTATAAAATATTTTAACCTTGTTAGTTGGAATGACAACTTAGTTCAAATAAAATACACTAAAGTCACCAACTCTAAATACGAATTCTTTCTTTGTATTTGATTTACACTAAAAAAAATAAAAGAAAATTAAAGCAGATTAGTAGACTTAATTAAAATTATACGAATAAATGAGTACTTTTATCCGACTTTTACGTAAAAGTTATATTTTTGTTAGCTATATATGTTTTAATATTCATTCTAACAATACGACTTTTGTTATGAAAATTTGAAATTATACTATTTGATGATGACTTGTTAATACATATATATATATATATATATATATATATATATATATATATATATTGCATTTATCTATTTTTGTATTTTTTTTACCAAATTACATCATTTTGGTCATTTTTCCTAATTTTTTACACCCCATCCAAAAACATAGGCAAAATATTAAACAATATAATTTTCATAATTTTTCAACTCTATTACCATGTTCTCATCTTCTTCTTCCTCAACATCATAGAATCAATTTTATTTTGGACCACAAAATCTTGCACTTCTCGACGTGTATCATTCCAAATTGACTTGGGCGAATCAAAAAGCCACATTGTGTTCATCTGTATGTTAACCATCTGTGCCGCGTAGTATGGGATCTTGAATCCCTTTCTCTTTCGAGACCTATATTGATCGCTAATGAAAATTAAACAATCCATCAAACTCTCCTTAACTACCTCTTTCATGTCCTAAGCATATTATGTTTGTTGAAAGATTTCATAAATTAAAAATAACAACATTTCATAATATATATTCATAATTTCTCTGTATCCCTTAGACCAAAATTCTAAATTCCCTTCTTGTTTCAAATGCCTACCAACACTTATTTTTGTCTGATTTCTTCCTTGTTCATTAGGCTTTCTCTTTTGAATCTTTCCACATTTCATTATTTTTAAAATATTATAAGAAAAACGAAAATAAAAGACTTAACTATTTGTATTTAATAATATTAAGATTTTTTGGGGATATATATATATATATATATATATATATATATAAAAGATGCACATTTGAAGATCAATATAAATATAAATAAATAAGATGCATAAATTAAATAATATAAATAAATAAAATAAATTAGTACATAACTAAAAATAAATTAGTACATAACTAAAAATAAATTAAATAATATAATAAAAATAGACTAATGTAACTAAAAACAAAATAAATAAATAAAAATAATTAAAGAGAATGAGTTATAAAATAAGGATTTATTGAAATTGTATTTTTTTGTGTTCTCCTCTTTTTCTTCTCTTTCTCTTTTCACCTCTCTAATATTTCTTTCTAACTATACAGTGATCTATTTTTATTTATTTATATTTATATTATTTAATTTATTTTTAGTCACATATTAGTCATTTTTTATTTATTTATATTTATATTATTTAATTTATCTTTAGTTAGATATTAATCTATTTTATTTATTTAATATTTATATAATCTCGCTAATATATTTATATTTCTTAATTTAATATTTGTCATTTTTTAAAATTTTATTGGCAAATAAATACTATAAAAATTTGTAAGAGTAAAAAGTCAATAATAAATAAAGATTTAAAAATATAATAATTAAAGGTTAAATATTGTGGATTTAAATAAGTAAATATTATTTAAAATGATGTCATCTTTCTAACACAAAATAAAATAGATTATATTGATGATATTGTAAAGGTGATTTGTGTCTTAATTTTTGATATGATATTATTCTACATGACATTTGTTCTCACTTTCCATTTTTTCAATTGTATATAAAAAAACATTAACTTAAATAGATGAAGATGTCAAACTTTTCAAATCTATTTTCTATATTATAGTAGTTTTATCGAGAACAAGAAGGAATATAAATATCATTGTCAATTCCGTCACTTTTTCGAGAAACATGTCTCCTTTGATCTTGATATTTATTTCTGATATGAAAATCTTGATCATTCTATAAGAACAAATAGTGATCATTTTTTATGTCTTTTACCATCTATATTAGTCCCTTAATCAAAATGGGTTCACCAATTATATAAAGAATGTAGTAGTAATAAGAAATAAATGATTTGTAGATAAAAGAAATTTTCCTTTCTCTTTAGGTCATTAACAAATATGTATGTAAAATAGAATAAAAAATACAATGTAAAAATATTTACCTCATATTTTCTTTTATCAAAATTTATTATAAAATAAGTATTTCTCAAAAAATAATTATAGTAATAATCTGATTAAATTGAAAAAAAAATTACAATTAAGTGTATGATCTTATTATGTGGTGTTATGTCAACAATTGCTTCTAACTTCTCAACTTCATGCTCAACAACGAGTTTAAAGTTGTTTTATGTGAGTGTTATGTATTCATAACTAATAATCATGAGTATTAAATCAATAGATATGATTTACTATTTAAATATTGTGTAAAAATCATATTTTTTAGTTATTTAAATCTTATTTATAGATATAATATAAATTAATTTTATTAAGAGTACTTACTCAATTCTTCCACCCAATATTCATATATTTAATATTTTCAATAGTTTTTATTAACTTAAGCTTTGAAGAATTATTTACAAATGTATTTCTCATCAATCTTTCTCAAAGATTCAGTGATCATATCCTAAAATATCTAATTATATTTCTTGAAAATTTATTCTTTCAATGGAAAGGACAGCATTCATTTTCTATCAAAACAATTATCAGCTAAAGAGAAATGAAATTCGTCTTGTAATAAAAGTGGATGAGATAAAATGATAGGTTGAAAGTATAAATCTTTCACTAACAAAAACTAATATATTAATAGCCACTTTTTTTTTTCAAAAGAAAAAAAAATACTCTTACAAAGTTATCGTAAATATACTTTATATTCTCTTTTCTCCATATACCTTCTATCAAAAATAAAATATAATTACTATACTACCTACTACTCTTTTAAATCCTATTTATTGTCTGAGAGAAACCCGTTTAGATATAAAGTACATCACAGCATAATAAAATAATCATTAAAACTCTCATTAAAAATCAGTTATGGAAATAAATATGGTTCGTTATATGTTAAAAGAAATTATCACCGAGTAATGATTATTTAAGTAAAACTTTGAGGGAAATAATAAATATTATATTAAATGATATATAGGCTGTACTTTGTTTTTATTTAACAACTTTTAAGACAATTAGATAAGATTTTTTTTTCTCAAAATAGTATAATTAAAAATTTGAATCTTCATTGAAATGATTATCATGAACTCTTATTTTGACACATATAATTAACAACAATCATAGATGAAATTATGTAGAATTTAAGTATAGAAATTATTCAATGTATATAAAATAAAAGGGTGACATGATCTTGATAAAAATAACAAAATATATGATAAAGCATAACATCAACAACGTTAATGGTGATATAATGATAACTGCGAGGATGGATGTAACAATGAAAAGATGATACCAGTTATAATAAATGATAACAATCATGATAAAAAAAAAAAACCAAAAATAAAGAGTAATAAAATATTAAAAGAATAAAAATTACAACTAAAGTTACACATTGATAAAAATATTAATTTAGTTGTTACACTTTTATAAAATTAGACTTCGAAATTATAATTTTAAACTAATTCATGTAAGAGAGATTAAATTATTAAATTCTATTAAAAACTAAACTTATTAAAAATGTGTAACTCTCGTTTAATGTATTGATATTATTATTGTAGTGTCATCTGAGTCCAATATTATGTATAAAGAAATGATCTACTGATATTAATATTAAAAAATATTATTAGAGCATCACGTAAGTTAAAAAAATTTGGATAATCAATGTTAAATAAAAAATAATATTTATTATTGAATTAAGTTAATAATTAGTAAAAAAAATAGAATGATAATTTTAATATTTATTAAAAAATACATAAAATATATATATATATATAAATTAAAAGTTCATGAATTATTGATTATACTCAATATTCTAGATTTAAAATTATCAATATTTTTTTCTATTAACAATTTTGAATATCCAATTCTATAGTCCTACACCTACATTTCTTGCTTAATTTCACAGGTGAAACCGACATTAAAAGTTAAAAAAATTAAATCCTGAGAGTAAAATATATTAAAAAAATATGAGAAGGGTGAAGAAGAAGTGTCGGTGATGTCACCAGGGAGAATTATTGGGCAACATCCTTTGTGGCTCAAACTCATTGGTCCGTTATACAATCATACATCAAATATGCATCCATGGCTCCACCACTATTTCCCAGCTGTATCGCCACCACATCATACATCAAATCTACCATTCAATCATCATTCATACATGCATATATGCCAATCACCAACCACATCAATAACCTTTTCTTCTTTCATATATTATGCCCTTTAACGTCTCTCCTATGTATCATTCATTCAATTTTATTTTTATTATTATTTATCACTTAGTTATGCCTTCTATTGTTTTCTCTATTAAACGTGTTAACTCTTACCATTAATTACCAATAAATCAACTCCTTTTCCATAATGTCACCGACGCTAATTAGCAACTAAGTAAAGCTTTATATTAACGATTAAAATGTACTTCTTTTCCAATTCCATTCTCAACAACTCATTTTTTAGAGTTTGATTTTCATGTATTGTGTCCGATGATAAAGTTCCCAGTATTGTTAGGATTTTTCTGCTTTCAATTAAGAATACCAAAAATTTTATTTATTTTTTTGAGTCCTAGACGAAGAAATAATGATCCACATGTGTTAATGTCTGCTCTGATTTTATATTTTCTCCACGTAATGTTTTGGAGGAAAATCTCGTTGAAATTATAAATGAAGATTAAAAATTTAATTTAACCTTGAATATGTGACATTATAAAAGAGTGGTAATGCAAGAGGAAAAACTTATTTGGGTGGGCCCCCAAATGCGAAGCTTCTGAACCCTAACCCAAACTCGTTGATCCAACGGCTAGTGGGGGCCCATCTGATAGGGACCCCACTTCCCCAACACCAATAGCTGCCTGAGTGACAGATGAAAGCAGAGGGTCCTGTCCTATATATTTATAAACCTTCTCCCACACTTTTCACTCTCCCTCTCATAAAAAACCAACAGAACTCAATGGATCGGAAAAGTCTTCTGTCTTTCGCACTCATCGCCGTTGTTGTCGCCGCCGTCGGAGGGCAGTCTCCATCGGCGGCGCCCACCACGACCCCTCCGGCCTCCACCACCACTCCCTCTGCATCCCCAGTCACTACCCCTTCTAAGCCTCAATCACCGGCGCCGGTTGCTTCTCCCACCTCATCTCCACCAGCTTCCTCCCACAATGCTGCAACCGCAACCCCCGCATCAACTCCCACGGCTTCGCCTCCGTCCAAAACTGCCGCTCCAGCTCCAGCGACCAACCCCCCGGCCTCCACACCTCCGTCTGCCACACCTCCGGCTGCTACACCTCCAGCGGCCACACCTCCAGCAGCCACACCTCCGGCAGCCACACCTCCGGCTGCCACACCTCCGGCAGCTACACCTCCGGCTGCCAAACCTCCAGCAGCCACACCTCCAGCAGCCACACCTCCTGCAGTCACACCTCCAGCGGCCACACCTCCGACTGCCACAACTCCAACAGCCACACCTCCTGCGGCCACACCTCCTGCTTTGACCCCAGTGAGCACACCGCCGGCGCAAGTTCCGGTGAGCTCTCCCCCTGCACTGGCACCGACAGTTCCGGCACCCGTGGTAGCAGCGACTGCTGAGGCTCCCGCTCCGGCCCCGAAGAAGAAGACGACCAAGAAGAGTAAGAAGCACACTGCACCAGCACCGTCGCCAACATTGCTCGGACCTCCCGCTCCACCGGTCGGAGCTCCGGGATCCAGCCAGGATGCGTTGGCTCCCGGTCCAGCCTCATCTCAGAACGAGGTACGTGTTGCGTTAAAAGAAAAACTGCCATTCACTATTCATACTACGCAAACAATGTTTTTACAACTGCACACTTTTTTTTATCAAATAATGCATATAAAAGTATAAATAATTCATATGTGCACCAATTATTAGACTAATTATAAACAAATGTCTTCAAATTTTTACACTTAAGATTAGTCTTGTTTTGTCTTTGGTGTCACCCTCACCCCATTGGGTTAGTCTTCAAATTAAATTCTAAAATCTAAATGTAGTTTTCTGTGTGTAAACTTTGGTTTAACTTTACTGTTTGTGCAAAATATGGATCAGATCTGGATTTTACAAATGTAGTTCAGATCTTCGGAGTGAGATGAGACATTGATATGCTTTGTTGACTCTTAACTTCAGTTGGGTTTTTAGTTGACTTCAATATCATAGAACTCATGTCTTGTGTGTCCATTCTTCTAGAATGGATTTGGTTAAGGGTTTTGTTAGTCCCTTTTTTTAAATCCTTCTTCTAGAATCCACGTGAACTTGGTAATTGAACAATACATAGCAAAATCATGATTTTTTAATAAAATCAAAGAGTTCAGTCGCTGTCGGGAAAATGTATCATGCTTTGGTCGTGCATATTTACTGATTATGTGTTCATGTCTTTCACAATATTATGTAAATTTTTGAATGTACTGAATTGGATCTGAGATTTACACATTGCAGAGTGGAGCTGAAAGCATGAGGTGCTTGAAGAAGGTGATAGGATGCTTAGCATTGAGCTGGGCTACCCTTGTTTTGATCTTCTAGAGAAGAGGCTCAGACTTCATGGCGGTTGTTACATATTATTGTATCATTTATTGTCTTTTTTGGCCCTGTCGGGGCCAACATTAAATTTATTTGCTATTTGTTTTCTTTGATCTCTTGTTACTTTTTACATATATAAATAAATAAATATAATTTATGATGTTCTTACTTTTATTTTTGTATTCTTTAAGCCCTTGTCCTGTGTTTGTCGTGTTTTATCTTGGGATTGCTTGAAGAGGTTGGCACCGACACTACAACGTCTTTCTATTTTTATATTTTATTCTATTTCAGTTTCTGCTAAACTTTCTATTCCAGGTTTAACAACGACTTCAGCTAAGAATCACACTATTCTAGTTTTAAAATAGAAAATGATAGTTTGATTTGAAGGGTGATTTTAGGTTTTATATATATCGTTAATTTTTATTTATTGATATAGTATTAAATAATTTATATTAATATAAAATTTATAAATATATTACTCTTCTTCAACAGTAGATGTTGATATAAATTTATGCAATAAAAATATTTATAGATATAACAGTCTATAAAGCAAATTATGTTACTTTAAACTAATTTCTCCTATAAAGTATAGGATTCTTTTTACAAGAAAAGAATCCAATTAATGTGAATAACTAGTTGCATATTAAGTCCCATATTGGAAATAATTAATGATATTATAAATCTAAGACATTCAGCTATATATTAATAATAAATAGTCACGTGACTATTCAAAAAACGCACATTTAAATATAAATTTAACAATTTAAATATGATTAGCTTTTATATTTATCATTCTGATTTATTATGCTAATTTAGAATTATCGCTTTATTAATCAATCTATCTAAAATGTTCGAATTCGAATTCTATTTTTATACCTGCATTTCTCATAATTACAAAAGTAATTATTGTTTTAATAGTTAGGTATTTAAAATTAAAATAATTAAATAATTAATCGGTACTAATACAATCGATACAGTAACTCTTTTAAACAATTGAGGTGTACTGATATAATTGTCCTCAATAAAAAAGAAAAATATAAGATATTTTAGTATTGAAGTTAATACTTGTAATCATAACAGTGTAGGTAAAGTAAAATGTACTTGGCAAGGTTACAACGACACTATTTATTTGTAAGATTTAGCAATTTTACAGCATTCACTTATCTTGTTTATTATGAAGATTAACCGTTGATCCCATTAAATATCATCACATGCAACGTGTTACAATAGTAATTGTGTGATTTTATAAACTGTACATTCTGTAACCTTAATTTGAAAATTTAACATTCTGTACAATAGTAATTGTGTGATTTTATATTAATTTTTATTAAACTTTTAATTTTAATTTGAGAAAATTACCATTGTATTACTATTTGACCTCAAATTCGTTAATTTTGTCCTTATAACGATGTCTAAAAAATTTAGAAAAATAATATCTATTTAAATTGTTATTATTTTGATTCTTAAGTAAGATAAGACTATTAGATATATTAAAACAATTTTACAGTCATAACTTATTTATTTTAGTATGTCTAATAGTCTCACATTACCTAAAAATCGTAATCAATACTAATTTAAATACGTTTTACTTTATTAAACCCTGAAGTGTTTATTAAAAATGTTATATTTTAGAATGTAAACAAAAATTGAAAAACAGATTTTTAATCTCATTAAAAAAATAAAAAGTTCTTTACCACTTTGATATAAAATTAATCCTTATTTTTCAAGCAATATTTTTCCGTCTTTATATCATTCCAAGACAAAACAACTGTTTATTTAATGAGTACTATTGGATCAACTAAATGCATTGGCAACAAGTTATGATTAATCTTGCAGATGATACTTAATGAAATTTAGTGCTCTCTTTTTGGTTAGGCCACTTCTAACTTTATTCCACAATTTGTTCTTGTTTTCTTCGAGACGGTAGACCTAACTTTATCAAGTAATAATGCGTCATTTTTATGATATGCAATTAAGCTTCAACTAACTTCACAGGCGCCAGCTTGCACATTCAGTAATATTAACTCTAATTTCTTTTCGTTTTCCAATTGAAGTGAACCAAATCTGATGAAACCGTGAAAGTTCTACAGATTTGCCACCCAAATTCTGAGATCATTCGTATCAGTGACAATTGACAGAGCCTTGTGTTTTTATCAACTTGTCGCGTGCCACAGAAAATTGCAGTGACCACAAAAGGCCTTATTAGTATAGAAGTCTCTTTTAGACGCTACTGCACCTTGTGGTTTCACTTGCACGTGTAGGCATGGCTTACAAGAATTAAAAGCATGCTCAGTGCAGCTTTCACTGTCACATTTTTCTCGTATCATATGGAAAATTTCTCGGCTGTTTCTTTACTTGCATTGCAGCCTATGAAGACATTCCTCTTAAATAAGGTGTCGGTGTCGGATACTCATATTGGACACCGACCCTTGTATGACACGTATCTGTGAAATGTTCAATTCAAAAAGTATTTGTTGAATTTTTGACAATTTTAATATGATTCTAACACAATCTTAAAAAAGAAAAAACATTAATTTTCTAAAAACTCAAACTTATTTATAAATTTTTATTATAATTATAAAAATAAGAAACAAATCATTTTGAACCAGTCATGACAAAACATTATTTGCTCCAAAAAATAATCTGAAACATACTTGTGCACATAAATTTTTATTGTCAATTTATATAATTCATAATTATATAATATATAGATCTGTGTCCTCGTGTACTTTATTTTAGAGATTATACGTATCTTTGTGTTCGTGTCCGTGTGTCTGTGCTACATAGATCCAACCATATGGATTTGTTTTTGTGCTGGCTAGTCACCACAAATTTATTTGCTGTGGGTAATGTCTTTTTCAGCTGTGGTCAAGACTGAAAGAGTGTTGTACATCATTTTTCTTCAAGCACAAATATATCGGAACTCACATTTTTACCTTTCTGAGTTTCCTTCACTGGGACGAAACGTTCAATGCCAAAATCGCACTCAATGAATTTACTTTTAGCCACCAAAGGCAACCGGTAAGATTTGAAAAAAATTCCTCTAATATTTGTTTCCTTAAATTAATGGTTTCATATACAACGACAATGCACCTTAAGGATTTGTTTTGAATTTCAGAGTAGAATTGAAATAATGAATTTGAAGGACAAATATGAAAAAAATAAGTTGTTTCATTAAGGTTAAATAGAGTAAAAAATAAAGATTTTTTTTGTAAAAATTGGTGGTATTTGACTGTGCATACTTTTTATATTTTTTGGTTAAATATTTTCTCATGAATCCTAATAACGAATTTCAAAAAATGACGTAATTAGACTTCAATTATGCTTTACAAATAAACTAATTTCACATTAATTAATTAAATAATGTTCTTAAAAATTCTGTTTAAACTTAAGTAGACGGAGAGACACGCCGATTATCGACCAACCATAGTACAAATCAAATTGAATAAATCAAATCAAATTCAATAAATCAAGGCGTCGTTTGTATTAATTATCTAACTGCAATACTAAAATAATAGGTCACATTTTAAATCGGTTAGTTAATAGTTCAACCGATCGATATTAAATATATATATATATATATAATTTATAGGTAATAAACTTTATAAATAAAAATTGCGACATAAATAATAAATAAATTGACCTAATGATGTATTTAAATTTAGTCAGAAAGGGAATCTTGGTTGAAGGCCACCCTAAAGAAAATTATGCTTCCGTTTCAATCAACAAATCCAATAAATCAACTATCTAATTCTAACGAGAAAGAGAATTGCCAACAGTTAAATAAGTTATGATTTTGGTAACAGAATTATCAACTAGTTTATATAAGTTGCCTATCATTATCATTACCTTCAACCATAACACATCATATAATCTTATGGTTACTAATTAGTAATTGATTAGTAAATAGAATGCTATACAAGAAAGAAGAGGATAAGACATGAACATAAAAATAAGAATAATAACAAAGTAAAAAGAAATATCTAAATAAATATGACCATCACCCTATAACGAAATTTTAGTTCAACCTAATGCTACCACCCTTTGATTCACTGCTATATTGCAATTATCACAAACAAAATTGTGTTTGCAGATGATACAACTTCCAAAGAATTCTTTATATACATCTATGAGGTTTACATTATATCATGATAGACAGCTCGATTTCTTAATTCTTAGAAACCAAAATCTTGATCTGTTGTATGACAATATGATTGTGTAAATTGTTCTTGCAATGGTGGACTAGAATATGCCAGCCACAATAACCAGGAAAACCACTAAGCAATAGTGGTTCAGACAGGCTCATAATGGCTGAAGTTCCTGCTCTTGAACAGCTACATTAACTGGCTCGTATGATTGCTCAGCTTGCTGTCTGTTTCTCCAAATTAAGAATACTCCTAAGGCTGATATTCCTAGAAGCAATGTAAGCAAAACAGCTAAAGCCACAGTCAAATAATATTGCTGCCACCAAGTCCTGCATAATTTCAGAAAAATGTGTTTAATGGTTATAGAAAAATGTCTAATCTATGTACTTCAAATAAATACAAGACTGAAGATATTACAGCTACACACACATGACAAAGAGATCACAAAAATAGACAACTACAATAAGAAACAGAATTTTGAATCAACAACCATGCAAGAAGGTTAAATAGGATAATGAGATGTCTAAAATTTGAAAAGAACAGAGGCTGTTTTCCCACTTGTCCCAAAAGTTTATTTATGACAATATATTTGCATGACAAACTGGTAAAAATAAAAGTGAGTAATAAAATTTTATGGATCAAAATAAAATTAATATTTCCAAATAATTACACTTCATTCTTCCATTGAACTACTCACTAAGGCAGAAAGCATGCCACAGGCTACTACGCAATAAAGTGAAAAATAAAAGGATTTAATATACTGCACCCACATCTACACAAGGAGCATAGTATGTGAGAACATGAAAAATGATAATAGCTAATCTTGAACAATTGTTGAAGTCGGTCATAAATTGAATTATACGATTTAGAGACTATGAAAATTAAATTTAAAGTCATATACATCATAAATAGTGACCAATGTACTAATGTTAAACTAGAAACAAAACAGCTTAGCCATAAGTCTCATAAAACAAGTTAATTAAGTTTATGAAACTAGGAAACAGTCAAATAAAGTGCAAGCCTTGAACAAGAGAGTGACAAATAAAGTAGTGGAATAATCAAATAGGATAAGTTCAAAAGTTGCAGCAATTAAGGCTGTAAAATAAATAAAAAATTGCAGCAATGAAGGCTGCCCAGAAAAATAATTGCAGCAATGAAGGCTGCTAAAAAAAAATACTGCAGACGCAGAGTCTCCCAGATCAGGAGCTCTTTGATACCAAGTTGAAAGAAATAGATGGAATGTTTTTCTAATCTATCTTACAAATGTGATTAAAGTCTCTATTTATAGACTGTTTTACAACCTAATTAAGGAAAGAAATAATAGGTAATGAAAGCCAGAAATAATGGGTGTTTAAAGCTGTACAAATCAAATCACTAACAAATTTGTCCTAATAAATATAGAATGGAATCTGCACTTAATTACAGCATAATTCTCCTCCGGATTATGCAACAGGAACCAAAAAACAAAACTTGGTAATTTATCAAGAATCAAAAACCAAATTTAAGTCCAACTGAATATTGGTATCTATAAGTATGAAAAGGCCTGCATATGTTTTTACAAACATCAGATGCGGAAAGCAACACAAATAACCTTAAGCATGAATTTTAATAGATTAGTGCATTAGACTTACCAACCAATCTACATCAGTAAAACTAGGTACCTCAGTATTGCATGAGTTAAATAATAAAACTTTCAGTTATGCAAGCACAAGTACATGATGGTAGGAAATATCTGACTTGTCCTTTCAAGAAAACATTTACCGTTTCAATGGAGGCTTGGCATTCCAACCAAGAAACTTATAACTTCCGAGTGAGTCAGGAAGTTGCATTCGATGTTCAGAAAGCCGGGCAATCATACTCTGTTACATAAAAAATCACAATCAAATGGGCAATCTTTACCAAAATGCAAATGCACAAATTTCCACTTACCATTGCGGTGGCATTTGAAAAGAAATCAGCATATGGCCTCGGTGTGATGAGCCATTTAGAGAGAGAACCATTTCCAAGAGAAGAAACATTCAATAAGTGAACCTGTGAGCATTCCAGCAAATTTGTTGTCATCATAAAGTAAAATTACACATCAACAGGGAAAATTTACCCAAAAATGCATATTGCTTTATCACTATTTTGGAAAGTTGTCACATCAACTAAAAGTAAAAGATCTGAGCTCTACCCAAATTCCAGCGCACATCATCCAAATGAGATTGTGAAGGTTATATTATGAATATTGTTAATTAAACTTTTATACTGCATCAAATATAATTAAAGATGCAAGTATTCAACCAAATTTTCTGCACTTCGGTGACCATTTCCTAACCTGTGAAGTATTAACATCTAACTCGTTAGCAATGAGTCCAGTCAATTGAGTGATGTAAGGCTTCATTTCCATGTAGCTGATATTAAATGAAATTACAACTATTATTTGAGCAATTTGGAGTTCACCTGCACATTTAAGTTGATGAAAGCAGATTAGTCATCAGTGAGCATATAAATCACAAATAGATGGCAGCAATTTCTGAAAAATATACAAATAAACTAAAACAGAGAACTCTTTTATCAATGAGTAACATCTGATCCATGTTTGAACATGGTACTTCTGCATATCCAATAAAATTAAAACAGAAGCTCTTAATACCTAGCGGTAAATTATACTGTGATGGGGAGGGGGATGGAGCAACAGAGGGCTCAAATGCTTTGGTCAAATTTGTTCCTTCAGATTTTGGAGACAAGGGTGGTGGGGCATCTGAGACATGTAGTCTTTTCCATAACTCAGAACAATTAGTCTTCCAGAAACCAATTTTTGTATGCTCGCGATCATACATCACAAGAGTGTTACGAACAACAATACCTACACAAATAAAAGAATGATCACTAAAGTATAAGACAAACCCATACTAAATAATATTTAAAAGCGAGGGGAAGTATTAAATGGCATGAAACTTCGCATACTAAATAAGTTATACCTCCTAAAAGAGTAGTTGGATCATTGCCATTTGAAAAAACCCCTAGACAATATGCACCTCGCACTTTTAAATGCTTCATAAAAGACAACCGCGTTAAAGATAGGGATAAGAAAACCAATCAATCAAGAAACACAACAAAAGATATTAATGATTTTATTGCATAACTAACCCGAAACAGGTAATTTTCAGGTGACAGTGACAACTTGTGACCATTTTCAAATACCATGTCAACTACCGGAAAGCTTTTAGAGAGTTGAGAGACATCACTGAAATACAAGTAAACTCAAAACTGTTAATTAAGCAGCATCCGTGTGTACATTCACTCGTTAAAAGTGCCACTTACCTTCCTGCACCAGAAAAACATATATCATTATAACGTGGATCAGGACCACTTATTCGCTTCAATGAGTGAGTGTCCTTCATAATCTGCAATCAGATAAATACATAATTCAAGTCATCAGTCATAAAAGAGAAATATATGGCATACAGAATACTTGATTTTATATTGCAAACAGGAAAATTGATTTATGATACCAAAATAATGATGATGAGAGGTTACAAAGGACTCTCACCGAATCCACAATAGAAAGCACATTCATTTGACTAACCAATTGGATTTTCTAAATGTATGAGCTGTTAAGGGAGAACATAATGAATACCGAAATACATCAAAATTAGTTATAATCTTAAAGCATTGTCACTATACTGCTGTTCCAAAAATTAATAGCTAATAATGACTGTTAATATTGCATCACATGTTGATTAGAAAACTCATCGAGACTTTGAAAAAGAAGTAAAGAACCAAAAAAGTGACATGAGAATTGAAGCATCTTTAAACTTCTATTTAGATATCATAGAATACCAATAACCAGTATTGCAAAAAATGCTGCCAATTCAAATAAAGAAAATCTATAATGATTTTCAGAGCACCTTTAACTACACTATAAAGAGAAATCTGTTCAGAGAGGTTAAAAGCATACACTTTTAGCATCTCACTAACTAAATGTAATGAACAAACAACCGTCCAAATATTTTTATAATTGTACTGAAAAATTAAAGATAACTTTTACCATTGCAGCAAAAGAGAAATCTGTTAAGAAAGGGCAAAAAGCATAAAGTTTTAGCATCCCGTTAAGAGATATAAAGAACAAACATCCATACCATGAATTTTAAAATTGTTCTAAAAAATTTAAGCTCTTATCAAAGCATCAAAGTTACTTTACCAAAAAAGCGAAGTGCAATGAATAAATATTCAGTAAATTAAAAAGGAAATCCAATAAATAACACAAGTCACTTAAAACCTCCAATTCCAAGGGAAGACCAGGATCATGATTGAAAAGAAGAATATGTCTGCAGCAATATTTGTATAATGGGGATGATTCACCTACAACAGCTCTAAGAGGTGCCTCCTATATGTGCAATAGGAATTCAAGACCTCCCTGGAAATCTTTAAAATTGAAATTTTTTATTAAAAAAAATACCTTTATGACTCCATTACAATTTTGTTCTATCTCACCTCATAACACAGGAATGATAACTCTCACTGATTTGAAAACAAGTCAAGGTTTTTAGAAAATATGTGAGAATAAAAATTGTAACTCAAGCATTTATACAGTGGTGTCTATGACAAAGAACTTACAGCATCTTTAAATGCAAGAAATGCTGATTCTGGTAGGTATGCGTAAGTCGTGCCACTATCCAATACAGCTCCATGCTTCCCATCAAAAACCTTTGGGTTTAAATTCAGTCGCTTCCCCGCAACATGTACCTCCTTCAAATTTATATTGTAATATGGACTGTCGCCATCCCAAAACTAGAGTAAATGTGTGAGATTAATAAAATGCATTTGTTAAGAAAATGCATGACATCTCATACTTGTAAAATAAGAAATTTGACACACACCTTCGACCGGGATCTGAATGTGTAAAAACCATGTCAGCTGGGGGAGATATGCCACCAAGAACCATAGCACCCCCACCAACACCCATTCCACCATAGCACAGTGAGAATGCATCACTTATCACCTTTTTCTCAACCAGTTGGTCCATGATACTTAGATCTCCACGGCCCAAACCCATGATTCCATCAGCATGCTGAGTATAAAGATCCCCAGTCTCATCATTTTCACAGCCAAAAGTAGCACGTTGAGGGGAAAGCTCACTCTGGTTTCCAAAGGATATGACATCCTCACCAAGGACCCCACTGCTAGTACTCATTTCTGCATACCGTCTCTCATACGTGCACTGCTTCCTGTCTGTGTCACAGTTGCACTGCCATGTGCATTTTACAGGTTGATAGGTTTCTGAATCTTCTGGCTGGAACTTTGGATCCTTTTAAAATAAATTGGGCACACAAATCCAATCCACTTCAGATAAATCAGGTGTGATACACATGCATGGACACTACAATTTCTAACTAAAAACCATTCTTTTAAAATCTATTTTAAGTTGAAATAAATGACATTCAAAAACAAACTAAACGCAGAAGAGGCATAAGCAGTCTACCAAACAACATTAAAGGAGTTTTGGTAGTTCGTAGAAGTGAAAATTGGAGGAATGAAAATGAAATTCAGTATCTGGAATCTAGACTTATCTGGTATCTGAGGGAGTCATCAATTTTCAGTCCTCCACTTTTCCATTTTCACAAATATACAAAGCACACCCGGGAGTGTATAAGTATAAAAATATCATATAACCCTTCAATGTGTCTTTTTATTATAATTATAATTTCACCTTAGTACCTCACTCAACTTCCTCAAAACTGATCAAGCCTTACAAGAATTTGAGATCTCAACACACACCCCTTTAGGTCACTCACCTAGGACTAGACATTCAGAGCATGAACAGATGCAGACCAACAACAACCCCCTTCACCCTACGAATAGACATCTTGAGCACAAATAAATGTGACTCAATATATGGGCTTAAGGCCTTGAAAAGTGAAGATAGTCCTTATAATAAGGAACATTTAGGTATAGATCGTCAAGTTGGCCTCTCAATGATTTTCAAAAAACCGAGTCATATCCATAATCAAATAGAACCTTTTTTACACAAATTTAATAATCAACCAAAATATTGATCCAGACATGTGAGAATGGCATCCGGAAACACTACCTGGTGTTTACCACAGTGTTGGCAAGTAGAGCATGGGACATAGGTCACAGTGCTTCCCGTATCAACAATTAGAGCAAACCTCTGCGGAGGAGTACCGATCCAAAGCCGCGTCGTGTAGTACCTACTCATCCCATTTTCCAAAACACACATAATTACAAAAAAAAAAAAGTGCGAAATTATTTTGAAAGAAAGGAAAGGAAGCGATGCAGTGAAAGAGACGAACCCGTTCCGGAGGAGATCGTCGTAGAGCCTCATGCGAGCGTCAGGGTGGCGTTGGGACTGCGATCTCTGAAGTTGACGACGCGGGCTAAAGTCGGAGACGGAAGAATCATCGGGAACAGAGTGGTGTAGAGGAAGAATCATAGCAGGGCGAGAACCCTCGTTTGGTAAGAGTAACACTTTGCCGGAGTCCCCGGTGACAAGAACCCACTGCGCCAGGGATAGAATTAGGGACACGACGGAGATGAGTTGCGTCCGTTGCAACGCCATGAGTAAAACTGGTTCAAGCGATGGCGCAGATCGAAACCAGACAGGAACTGAAGACTGAAGACTCCACCAAGAAAAAGAGTCTCAATTTAGACAAAGGAGAGAGGAGAAAAGTCAAAGTATCCTCTGCTGTGCCTGAAACCAAAAATATCCATTTTCGCTTATTTAATTTATCGTTACCCAACTTGACTGTTCTACCATTCGTGTAACCATCACCTCTTTTTTAAGAAAAAAAAAACTATATTCTCAATATCAGACATATGTTACTATGTACGGTTGGTCGGAAAAAAATATTATCAAACTTTGAGATTTTTCAAAGTTTAATTTTTTGATACCGAGTTTCAAAGTTTAATGGTTGGACGATATTAATAGAATAATAAAAATAAGAATATTCAGGAAAAAGATATAATATTACTAAAAATTAGAAAAAATACTCTAACATTGAAAATACTCCGAAAACATTAAATTTATCATAATGTTTATCTCAAAGTTTTAATGATACATAATAATATTTTTCTAACAATGATAAACTTAAATTTAGAATTGAAAGGAAGATAATAAATATTTTATACTTTTTAAGAAAAATTAAACTAAGATTATATTAAGAATTTCTTACTAAAAACTTCAAATAAATGTTTTCCATTAATTAGTTGTAAAAGAAATTTTTATTGATATTTTGAATTTTTTAATATTTTTCATCTCATGATTAAAATTTAATAATTTAGTTATATTGAATTAATATTTTAAAATTATAATAAAAAATTAAAAAAAAATATTTTTTAACAGCAATATATTGAATTTTTGAGTATAATATGCTATGTATACTATTTATAGAATTTATATACTTTTAAATATGTTGTGTTTCTAGTAAGATGTGTAAAAGGTGTATATAACTATCGTATAATTAATGATGATATGTATTTTGGATAATATCAAGTCTTTAATAACAGTGATGATAATCTCGAAACTCATGTTAGGAGATATTATGTCTTCATCGACATGATTTTAAGTCATAAAAAATTAAAATGATAACTATATTTGGTAATAAATATACATTTGATTTTATAATAAAAATTTGAGTATCACATGAGACGAAAGATATAAGTCTATTAAGTTTAAGATAGGTCAAATGTTATCTTTCAGTAAAATTCGATATCTTAGTTTTATAAAAGTATCTAGAAGACTTTTCATGATATGATATTGGGAAAATAATGGTTTTTGTTTGAATATTTGTTAATATTGTTTAATGACTTCAAATGTGAGAATGCATAAAAAAATATCAATGTTACTAACATTGTTTACTCAGCCATGGATGAATGCATATCACTTTAAGTATGTCATGGCCATATAAATCATAAGACAATTCCTTGAGTTCCCTTTTTTTCTTGCCTATGTTTCGAAAGAAATGTTATTGTTGTGACATGAACTTTAGAGGAGAGTGGTATCATATTTCATTAAAAATTCCAAATCGAACAAAGATAAAGTTAAATTATAAGTAAGAACAATGATAAAGTTAAATTATAAGTAAGAACAGTCTTCATTTTACAATTTTGTTGTAATTTAAATTCACTTCTTAATATAATAAGAATAATTTTTATTTTACAATTTTTTAAAAATTAAATTAAATTTAAACTTACTTCTTCTTAATATAATGTAAGAGTTTATTTTAACAAGATTTGACAAGTTTACCACATGTGAGGAGAAAAGTGTGTTGAAAATTCTAAACAGACTAGAGATGCACAATAATCCTCATCTTACAAATGCACTGTGATATTCCAGCCACAGCCTAAAACGCAATCCCAAACGAAATAAAGAGAACTATTTGCTTGAAACATCAAAGTTCTAGAAGCTGTCTCAACTACACTATCTCAATATCCAAGGTATGCTTACAGCTGCGTTATCCACAGAATTCTGACAGAATTACAGATACATCCACTCCGATTTGTTTTGTTGAAGTATGACAACCAAGGTTCCTGTGCCCCGTGCATCCAGTTGTAAGTTCTTTTACAAATAACAAGCATGAGTGAGCCTAAAAGAATAGAGGAAAATTACTTGTGAAACCAATCAGAGGTAAAGCATTTTCTACTCCATGGTTGTAAGGAACTAGAACGATGACTGCTCAATTGTCTGTGGTAGCAACTGTCTTAGATCGGGTTAAACTTTGCCACGGTGTATAGGTAATGGCCCGTGAAATAAGGTAAAGTATAAATGAAACATATGCAGCTGTTAATACACACACTATAGTGGCAAACACTGCTCCATTCACTTCAGAGGAGAAGAATTCCAGCAATAGGTAGCCGTTTATCACTATCACCAGAGCAGCCACAAGCCAGGAAATAATCTGTATACATATCATTGTAAGACAATAATGATTCATGACTATAACACAATTAATACAAGTAAGCAAAGCATAAAATTGGGCAAAGGGATGTTGGTCTAAATACAACCAATGTCCACAGAAGCTACAATTGAAGAACACTTGACAGAAAGTAGCAATACTGTCTTAGCATGTTCAATTTTAAAAATAATAGTATGAGCACCAACACACCAGAAGAAACTTAAAAAGGAAAAAAAGACAGGAGGGATGCAAGAAAGGAATCCTTGAAACTACTGACTCCAGAAAGCATAAGTCGCTGTCGTTAACATAGGTAGAGAAATTATAAAAAATCTGAATGATGGACATTAATTTATCACATATATCTATATATGTCATTTTCTTGACGTTTCAAGACAATGCTGATTCACATACTCTTCAACTGCAGCAAAATAAACTGCATGATATAGGATATTGAAAATACAGTTTTGGGCCCATGGGCAGGAAGCACTAAATGCTTCTAATTACTTAAAAAAACATGTATCAAATGACTTTTATGTTTTTAATGCAGTAAATGTTTACATTTTCAATAAAAAGTTTCTAAAGGTCCTAGGATGAATAATTTGTGAAACTAGATCATGGACACTCCATTATCTCACCTTTCAACTCTCAAGACAGGACAGTAAAATCAAGCTACCTGTGTTGCTTCTTAAAATCTAATTTTGAATTGCAAGAGAAATCAGGTATGCTTCAAGTCAATTCTGAATCATCCCTTGTCTGGATAGCAAGACATAATGGTCTACCCTGGGACATTTCCGAATTATCTCTTCTATGTTTTATTTAATTGATGACCCAAAAAGGAAGATACAGGTGGCAATTTCACATAAAATGAAATAATTTGACATTTAAAAGTCTTCTATCAAATAAATAAACTGATAACGAGCAAGTCTGAAAAAAATGCAGAGAAGGTGATAATATATACCTTGAGGACAGGGCCAATTCTGAAACTGCCCATTATCTGTTCTTTGGACACCAAGCAAAGCAAGGGAATGAGTGCAAATGGGATTTGAACTGATTGGAGAACATTAAGCCATTCATTCAGAACATCTAAAGACTCCTCCGTGGTATCGAATATAAGTGCAACTATCATTGTTGGAATGATTGCAAAACTTCGAGTAATCAATGCCCTCACCCACTTTTTCAACCTTAAATTCAGAAAACCCCCCATGATAAATTGTCCAGCATAAGTACCAGTAATTGTGCTACTCTGGCCGGCTGCTAACAACCCAATACCCCATATATACAGGATTGGGAAAAGTCCACCCCCGTACTTCTCCTGAAGGTACTGCCCTGCGTTTACAAGACCAATGTTGTTTGCTATTTCAGTACCATAAAAGCCCTTGGCAAACACAGTTGTAACAAATATATTAATCATAAAGGACACCGCAAGGGCGATGGTGGACTCAATCGAGTAGTAATTAAGAGCTTCCTGAACGCGGCCTTTCTTGCTGGGGTCAACCTGCCTTGATTGAACAAGCGCAGAATGCAAGAACACATTGTGAGGCATAATAATGCAACCCACAACTCCAACAGCTTGTTGTATAGTTCTGGAGCTAAGTTTAGGAACCAAAATACCTACAAAGATAAGATTGAAGTATTTATCATATATGTCTCAAGAATTTACTCAAGATAAAGTAAAATTCCCACATTTCCAAATCAACAAAACAAAACAAAATTTTTAAATTTGCTTCATATAATGTGTTCGTTTCAAGTTCTAAGCTTCAGTCCGTACTCGTACAAAAATAATAATTTTGGTCCACGACGCCAGCATTAAAAAGGTATTTGAAGCGGTGTAAAACCACTACAAAATCTTTCAAACGTTTATAAACCATAAAAAAAAAACTATATAGAAACCAAAGAGTACAGTCTTTTATAGAGAGTAGAACTTAAAACGAGGATGAGTACAGGGAGAAAGTGAATAACCAAAACAAACTTACCAACAAGAACATCAACACCGTTGGGCTTTGCTTCACCAAACATCCACGCAAATGAGAGAGCCATTACGGCAATCAGAACAGCGAAAAACGCCTCCAGTTTCCTCACACCATAGTTCTCAAGAAAGAGAAAAATGAAACTGTAACAAAAACAAGAAAATTAAAGTGAGGCTAATTAATTAACTAATTGCTCAATTTGAACTATACATATATATTTGGTCTAAGAAAGAAAAGAAGAAAATGGTAAGTTACCAATCGAAAGCGGTGATGACGACCCCAGCCCAAAGGGGAACGACGCCGTTACTGAGAATCCTGATAGCAATAGCGCTCCCAATAACCTCTTGAATGTCAGAGCCAATAAGAGCGATTTCAGTCATGAGCCAGAGCACAATCCTAGCCCATGCAGGATACTCTTCCCTGCACAGTTCAGCTAAGTGTCTCCCAGTGGCGACGCCGAGGCGAGCGGAGAGAAGCTGGATAATGAGGCCCATAGCAGTAGCCCACATGAGGAGCCACAAGAGCGAGTACCCGGCAATTGCCCCAGACTGAAGATCCCCCTCCAGATTCCCGGGATCCAGAAACGCGATGCTCATCAGAAACCCCGGCCCCGTGAACAGCCACAGCTTCCGCCATGAAAACGGCGGCGCCTCCAAGTCCCCGTCCTGCTCGTCGATTCCGACCACCACGACCTTCTCCGAGGAATCGTACGCGGTCTCTTCCTGCTCCTCCGCTAACAGCGGCTGGCGGCGGTCTTGAGGAGGCATCGCGGAGTGAACTAACAAACGAACAAGTTAGTGGGGTTGGTGTCACCCTGGGCTCACTCACACTACTGTCTCCACGGCGACTTTGTGTTTTTGTAACGTGTCAGTGAAATTGCAGTGAGAACCAGAACAGTCTGATTTAGTGTTTATCGTGAGAAAATAAGAATCCAATCGAAAACAACCCTTGCGTTTTCCGAAAAGGAAATTCACTTGCTCTCTTTTATCTTTATTTCTATTTTCCTCGCACTCTAATCTATGTCGATTTATCATCCCAATCAAATAAGGTTTCTTGCTACAACACGTATGATATCATGACATGACATCTCAGCACCAAATTATAAGAAGATAACTTTCTCTTTTTTTTCTCACCACTGTTTTCATACTTTTCGTCTTTTCTTTTTAGTTATAAACTATTTTTTAATTTTATTAGTATTATAAATATAAATTCATTCCCAGCTTTCTTGGTTTTTTTATAGATATTTTTCTTACCTTTAGAACAAATAACACCTAAAAATACATTGATTCTTTATAAAGGTGTCGTTTTAATAACTCAATATCCTTTTAATTTAGATGCCACTGTGTATCAAATTTGTAAGGATTATTATATTTAGAAATTTAAAGAAAAACATAATTTAATAATGTACTGCTTTGCATTCCATGCCCATATGAATCTGTACCAAAAGAATATGCATATATTTAAAACTGTACCCAAAAAAATGCTTATAGGAACGTTCATAGCCTATTTTTCTAAGCCAAAGCAGTCGCGAACAAAAGATTAAGATTTTTTTTCCCTAAAATTAAACATTGAAAAACCAAAATAAAATTTTCTGTGTCACACATCCTCGTATGATTGGATACACAAATTCGAGCTTCGCGTGGCTCCTCCGGAAACACTATTATTAACAAAGATTCCTAGTGAACAACTATTTTATTTGTTTAAAATAAAATATGAATATATCAATTTTACGTATAGAACAAACCATGTTAAAAAAATATTAACCTCGTATATGTTCCCTGTTTCTAAAAGGTTTGCTCTTTCGTTAATTAATAACTTGTGCGGTTTCCGTACATATTTAAAATCTAAATTTAAAAAAAAAGTTTGTTTAAAATTAAATTCAAATATTTTTTTGCCACATGATTTTAGGTTGGGAAAACAAAATTGGAAAAAAATACCCTCTAATCGTAGACTGATTAACCATTCCTCAGGAAATTGTTACAACTCATTTATTTCTTCAATTATGTCAGCACAAATTGATATTTTTAAATACGTTAAAAACTGAATCAGGATTAGTTCGAAAAATACTGTTTGCAACGCAGTTTTACCAATCATATATTTTATAATTAAACCTGTGAACTTCATTTTCTATTATTGGAATTCATGCAGTTGAAATTTCAAATACATAACCCTGATCTGTTAGAATTAAAGTCACTATTACATTTGTTGATTAATGCTTTGAATGTCCAAAAGTTGGAAATATGAAGTATGCAAGTGGGTTGAGTGACCCATAAGTTAGAACATGTTCTCAATTGAAATGGAATCATGATAAGTATAAATGATTATGTGGGAAAACGAAATCAGGCCCATGCATTCTTTACGAATTCCTTTTGAAAAGATTGCATTTTGTTTATTTTTGTGATGCATGTCAATATGTCATAACAATTAGAACACTTTCAATAAGTATGATTAGTGTGGTTGGCCTTCGAGATGTCGCATACTTAGGAAAAAACAAAAACTAAAAGTTTAATATATATTCTCTCTTTCTTTTCAACTACCAGTCTTTAATGAAGATGTGATTTTTTATTATTTTAAAATAGCATAATCTTTATTATGTTTTAACTTAATTAATATGAAAGAAAAAATATAATGATAAGTAGATGTATATTAAAATAATATTATTTAAATAAAAATAGATAAATTACTTAAAATTTTATTAAAAAAATTATTGACTTGAATGAGAAGGATTCATATGTTCAATTTTGATCCAATACATTGTACAAGTTTGTTAGTTTTCTCGATTTGAGAATAGAAGAAAATTACGATCAAATCAAGTGAATCAATTATTTATCCAATAATAACTACTCTCTTGATCTCTCATAAAAACCATTAATAATATATATATATATATATATATATATATAAAAATAAAGGGAGAATGAAATATATTGGATGAAAAAGAAGTAGGGAAAATGAAAAGAAAAAAATTAAATGTAAAAAATAAATAGTTTACATTTCTTTTTCTTTTTCATTTTGCTGAATATTACACATATTATATATATATATAAGTCTTTCATACTGTTTCAAAATATATCCCTCTTAAATAGAAATTTTAAATATATAAAAAGGTTTAAAATAAAATATTCAAAATAAAATAAATATTTTCATCCTCCAACTTCTCATTAAGAAGTTTTATCACTTGTAACATCATCTGCCTCCTTTGTAAATACACAGTCATCACAAATTAAGAAAAACAAACACAAAATAAAACAGATAGTAAGCTAGTTATTTTTAAAACTTCTAATATAAATATAAATTTAAATATGCACATAAAGCCATCAATTCTCATGCATTTCCACATAACCATAAGTGTCTATCAAAATTCATATGTCAAACTTCTGCTGACTCAAAACACATAATTATTTGTCTCTACTTTCGGAAGATAGACTCGTGTATTGAAATTAGCATCCAGAGAGTTGCACCTGTCATACTACTCGTTGTAAAATCCACACATTCATGCACATAATCATTTCAATATCTCATCATCTAATCATCTCATATGACAGGGTAAATACATTTGATTTGCTCTCACCAATTCTTTCATACCTCAAACTCAGCCAAATGAACCTCCTTCGACTCTCACTAACTGAATAACATCATCTATGTGATTCTATTATATCAATAGAGTCAGGATCATCTTATTCACAGGATACTCACAAATCAATACACCCTAAATAGCAATCTCAACACGATATTTCTTTTTCCTAAAAATACTATGTTTTGATCATACTTTCACATCATTTCATACCTCATTTAACACATCAATCACATCATATTTTAAACTTTTCTAAACAATCCAAACATATCTCAAAATTCAGTTAAACACATAACTAAACCCTCTCGCTTGAGCGAGAGTAAACCCGAGAACAATCCCAAAATTTATCCCATTTTTGCCTTAGCGAGATTCCTTCTTTCTTGGACAAAAATGGACCCAAGAGCACCCAATCTTTCCATTCTTTTCCTGCTTAAGCCAAAAGTAGCTCGCTTGAGTGAGATATGCACATAAATATACATAACTATGCTTAATTTCATCATTCATAGTCAAACAAAAACAATTTTAACAACTTATTTCTCTTCAAAAGTAAGTTACACTATGTCAACTATATAAATCAACCAATTTTTCAAATTCAAACAAAGGCATCTATCATAAATTATCCTTATCAAAATCAATATATTCATATTTTATTTCAAACAATATTTCGCATTACTCATAAATAATCAATCATGCAAACAAAATTTGGAACTGGTGACCACGTCACCCCCACATCTAGATCTTCTAGCCTATGATTCTATTAAAATTTAAACTTTTTCCTTACCTAAACTTGAGCAGATACTCACTCAGAGCTCCAAATCTACCAAAAGCTTAAAGGTAACTTAACCTGCACCATAGAGTCTTGATAAAAAAATCTAACTATATCACTAGGACCCTGAGCTAACAGAGATTAACCCTGAAGCTAAAAGCGTCACATGGAAAGCCTATGCAAAGACAAACCTAACAAGTTCAAAATTTGACTAAAAGGAAAGAGCAAAAATGAACTTACTCTATCAAAGATTCTGATCGGATAATCTTGTAGTATTTATTGTTTGGAGTCTGATGACGGACTCCGATCGTCAAACTGATGAGCGAGAAGATTAGAATCTTAGAGAAAAGACATATAAAAGGAAAATGGAGTTTTTAGAGAGATGATGATTATTTTAAAATGAAACCTAAATAATTGAATTTCTATTTATACTTTTTAAAATTTAATAATAAAATATTGATGTGCTATTTTAATTATACCACTTCTACACTAGAACTATTTTTCTCGGTCCTTACTGTATATTTTTTCTCTTCTTCTTTAAAAACAAAAAATCTGGCAAAAAGCGTTTAATTGTTCTAATTTGCATCAACCAAACCTTTTTTAACCCATATGGTATTCTTATAGAAATATCAGTGATGCAGTACTTAATCACATGCAATGGCAGTAAAAAATAAATACTCACGATTATAATTGCATTTGATATGTTATTTTTAGTAAATTATAATGAGATATGCTTATGTTTTTTTAAATTAATGTTTTAAATTGTAATCGTCTCTCGTATTAGAGTGTAAATATTGTAAAACTTTGGACTTAAGGCCTCTTGCCCTCCGTAGTTATATATTAGATTACGGGTAATTTTTAGGTAACTATTGTAATTGAAATATGTTTAAGAGCCGAGTCAAATTTGAAATTGGATCACTATTTGTGTATGTGAAACATTAGAAAGTAAAATGAGATGTTTGTAATTACTTTACAATGTTATGATCCTCTATAATTTGACTCGAATTTTGTGCACATTGGAATAGAAAATTACTTTTATTTGAGTTTGTGAAATTTCGTAAAATAATTAGATTTATTTTTATTTAATTAGGTCATTTTTTAAATTAAGATGTACATTAAATTGAAGATTGAATAAAGTGTTGAGTTTTAAATTATTATTTTGAGTCGAAATGATTTCAACATGAAATGTGAACAATATATAATTATAATTGAGCATTTTAGACTTGTTAGAGGTCTTAAATTTGGTATACAGTTTTTTTGTAAGTTTTAAAAATGTTTTTTATAAAACTTTTACTCAAATGATATACTTTCTCTCGAGTGAAACTGAAAGAGAAAACATGATCATTGTTATATTGTCTCATAGTTCAAGTGATGATATTCTCACTCCAATAACATGCTTCAGTCAAGAGAAAATAAGATAAAAATAAATATTTTTCTTTGAATACTCAAGTGTTATGTTGATCAAAACACATCTTGTTAATTCATTATTTAATTTGACTATTCAAATTATAAAGTAAATATATTAAATACAAACACTTATATATATATATATGTTTAGTTAAGCATTTAAATTGTGTAAAGTGGTGAGAAGTCTAGAAATAATTTATTACATATTTAAAACACATGTATGTATTATAGTTGATGTTATGAACTCACATTCATATAAATGAGAGGTTGAGTTAGAATTATTTATAATTATATTCTTATGACTTCATTTATGAATTAAGTTATAAGTATTATTGTTTAAATCTTAATAACTTATCTGTTGTTTATGGTAAAACATCTTTTAATTATATTTAATATACATTATAAGAAATTTATTAAATAATAATCAAATTTAGAGACAAAAATAATTAGTCACTATATTAATTAAATTAGATATTATTTTAAAGATTAAAAAATTATTTGTACTTAAAGAAATTTCCATTATTAATAAAAAAAATATAAAATAATTTATAAATTAGTATCTAAATTAGTTTTTAATTACTATTATTTTAGATTTTAAATTGGTTTCAATTAGTTTTTTTAGAGACTAATTTAAAATGTAAAATATTAGTAACTAAAATCTTGATAACTAATGGTTAGATATTAATTTAAAAATTATTTTATAATTTTTTATTAATAATAGAAATTAATTTAGATATTAATAGTTTTTTTTTTAAAATAGTTTCTAATTTAGTTCAATAACAACTAATTATTTTAGTATTTAAAATTAGTTATAATTTGATGAATTTATTGTGGTGATATAATATATATTTATGCAGTTCTATTTTTTTTTATAATTATACGTTTTTTAAAATATTCATAATGATGTAAACCCATTAATTACTAGCAATGATATCTTATATACAGATATTTAGGTTAAATAAGGTGTTACAAATTTTATTTTATTTTTAAAAAGTACGTTTACAAGATAAAACGGAATGACAACCTAATATTTTATGAATACATAGTGAATTCCATTTGATATTTTTGTAGTGAGAGCAACGAATTAACTCCGTTTAAAATGAAAAAAAAACGAAAGAAAAATAAAATAGAAAATAAAAGTAGATGAAAAATAAAACATGAAATAATCTTTATTAATTTTTTTGAAAAAGTAAAAAATATCAATAAAAATGTTTTTATTGGACAAAACTTAGATATTATAAAAATATATAATATTAATATTATTCTTTCATTGAATTTTGAAGTTCTATTGACGTAATTAATATTTGTAATAAATTATTTATTGAATGTTTCGTATATTCCATTTTTATTTTATCTTATTAATATAAGCAATCAACATAAATTTTGTCCTCACTCTTTGTGTGATTTCAGTTTATCAACGTAGACAATGAACATTACCAAATACGACATAAATGCTTCCATCTTCTCAAAGGAAGATATTTTAGAAGAAAATAAAAATCTAGAGGACCAACTCTTAAGTTTAAAATAATAGATATATAAGTGTTTAAGTCAGTACTCAGAGTATTATTACATTTTAGTTTTAATCGATGTTATAAAATTGACACAAAGATGTAATTATTTTAAGTAATTAAAAATTAATATACTTAATAATATAGGGGTGTAGGAAGAAAAAGCCTTCCTTAATTTGCATAGCAGCGTGGGAATACCATTTTAGTTTTTTTTCTTGCACTCCTACATTTTCTTCCTGCACCCCTTTATTATGCTAAATATCCAAATTATGTAAGTAAAAGTTGTTTCTTGAATATGAAATCTGAAAGCTAAAAAAATATTTTGGAATACCCTTTCTGAAAGATATTATTTTAACTTTAAGAATGATATGTGTTCTGAAAGTATGTTCCAAAAATATTTTAGAAAAATTAATCTGAAAGTCATGTTAAAAAGGGTAAAATAGTCTTTTTTGAAAATAATGGGGTTCAGAAAACATTTGTTAGGGTGCAGGAAGAAAATATGCATAATACTTCATGAGTCAGGCCCACTATGAGTTTAACATGGGCTGATATATTTAGCTAACACCTTCTCTCGTTGCTCATGTTATAAATTGTATAAGCTGTTTGATATTTTTTTTTTCAAAAATATAGATTAAATTTCTTGTGTTTTAGTATTATGTTTTTTCATCGACACAAATGACACATAATCTTTAATAATAAATATTTTTATATAACTGAATTTAAAATTAATATTTACATATTACAATTTCAATAGAGGATTTAGTAAAAAATGTAACGAACTTCACAAATGTTATCATTGTTTATTGATCAGAGTTAGATATAGCGGTATAATGCCGTTTTCAGAACTAATAATTTGATACAACTAAAGCTGTCTATTCTCTATCGAGTTTTTTTTTTAAATTAATTAATTTGGATTTCCGTTGTGCTTGTAATTTAACCATTTTTTTTATCAACAATAATAAATGAATAAATATGAACCACGTGATCCAACCTTATACATGAAACTCAACATTTAACCTTTCTCTCATATCTAAATTCGGGAAAAAATTACGTAAAGCTTTCACTTATACACCCAAAAAAGTACATTATAAGATCATCTTAATGCAAACCAAATGATCAAAATACCAATCAGAGAAGGAAAAATGCACAAAATGTGACTTGTAGGTAATTTAGTAGTTTATCCTAGTTCTTTTTTCTATCTATACATCTCAACACACATTAGGTACTCTTGAGAAAATACAAAGTTTATAAGTTAAAATTTAAAAAAAAATTAAAAAAAAGCAAACAAATTAAGATTAATTTATGTATAACCTAATTTATAAAAGTTATTTTATATAATTTCTTTATATTTTTTTAACATATATAAACTATTTTTATTTATAAAAAGTTAATTTCATCTTTTTCTTATAAGTTTTTATTAAAATATTTTTCAAGACATACCCTAAATAATACTCTCCTCTTCCGTGACATGTTTGGTATTGAAAATGTAGAAAGAAAGAAACGAGTTTATGTTGAATTATTTAGTGAACAAAAGGTAAAACAAAAAAAATAAGTATTATTTTTTTACTCTTTTCTCATTTATTTTCTATTTACCTTGAATAAAACACTTTTAGCTTTTATCTTATTTTCTATTTTATTTTTACTTCTTTTTATGTACTTTAATTTATCTCCTTTATCAAGAGGAATAATCAAACTACATTTTATTTTTCTTTAAAAATACGGTCCCCATTATCAAGTATTAATTTGTACTTTAAGTTTCAATAGGATTCACCGGATTAAAGCTTATGACGTAGAGATTTTATTGAATAGTGCATTTTAAAAAAATTCAACATAAATAAATTTCATTAACAGTAGTAGTGAATAATTACGAAAGCATCTCAGCATACTTGTCTATAATTTTGTAGTCCAAACTAATTTAGAAAAATCTTAGAAAATTAAAAAAAAAACAATATTTTTATTATTGCTTAAAATCTCCTCTAGTTTTATATTATAAGATTAAGAGATCAATAGTAAATACTAAAAACTGACTATTAATCATATTGAGAATTACTGTACAAAAAATCTCTATATTTTTAATAAGCATTAAATTAACTCACGAAAACATTGATCTTTTAAGAAAAAAGAGCATGTATTTTCAAACAAGAAAAAAAAAAAAGAGGAGTGTAATTTAACTATCACAAGAAGAAAATATAATCTCCTCATAAAATGAAAAATATATTCCCAATGTTTGAAACGTAAAGTTTTACATTGAATAGAAATAAGTAAATTAATTAAAATATAACTGAGAACAACGGTTAAATTTAAACTTAATATATTAAATTTTTATATTAAATGTAATGCAAATTTCTTAATTAGTTCATTAATTACAAATTATTGGTAATTAGCCATCTGATGTTATCATTAAGTGATCATATAAGAGCTAGAACATGACCCCACACACAAAACTCTTTAAAAGAAAATTTTCAGTCATTCTAAAAGAGAAAGATTTCAATTTTTTCTTCTAATAATTTTGTATTCACCCGTCCCCTTATATACAAAATGGTCATTCCGAAGTTTTTCTATAGAAAAATAATAGTTTTGTATTCAGTGGTACCCCATATATACACAAACAAATGAAGTATATTGCAGTAGTAGAAGACAATGCAGAAGCATGAAAGGTTAGCAGAAACCTGCACGATGTGTATCGTGGTTCAAGAATTTGGGCATCAGAAAAGTGACAGATGAGAACTTCTTCATGCTATTGTCAAGTTGCTAAGGCTTCACATGATTTTTTAATCTTCGTGCTACTCTTTTGACTCTCAGTCTCGGATGAATGCCAAATGAAAGAGTATCTGTAGAAGACATTCCGACGCTCAAGTTAGTAAAGAAAGTAGGTTTTTTGACCATGATGGGGTTATTTTTTTTTGTTTTTACCAAAATGGGGTCCGTTTAAAAAAAATTACAAATTTAGGCAAGTTGTGTCAATTCAGCACGACTTCATATGCAGAAGTCGTTCCAATTAGGCACGACTTCTGCCATGTCATACTAAAGTCGTGTCAAGTTGGCACGACTTCTGCCCTGTCATACTGAAGTCGTGCCAACTTGACACGATTTCTGCCCTGTCATATTGAAGTCGTGTCAACTTGGCACGACTTCTGCCATGTCATACTGAAGTCGTGCCAACTTGACACGACTTCTGCCACGTCATAATTTTATTTTTTTTTTAAAAATTTTATTGTTTATATATTGGGTAGTAAGTTATGTAATATTAAAAATTAATTTGATACATAATTTTCTAAGAATGTTAGTTTTAAGGAACAAAAAATTGGATAATTGTGTATGGATCATGTTTGAATTGAATGAATAAATACATAGATAAAGAAAATGAATG